>OFMT01001678.1_pt1 | contig 15203 bp, 8 predicted proteins | sample 1541891 | NCBI WGS metagenome assembly OFMT01 (sample SAMN04209230, study PRJEB22552) | human gut metagenome | biome: gut; material: feces | host: Homo sapiens | place: USA: Oklahoma | reverse complement strand
CGTGGCCTTAAAATGGCTGCGTTTCCACGCCCTGTTTTATAACTCATTGAAAATCAGCCTCTCCAAAAACGGAGCGTGGCCGCGTCCCGCCGGAGACGCTTACCAGAGTTGTTCCAATGAAGCACTATTCCCACTCGGATGCATTAAATGTATCTTTAGGAGCATTCGGGACATTGACAAAATACTTGAATCCTGTTATTTTTTCCAATTCGGATACGGACATCATGTCCTGTGCCTGAGGCCTATGGCCTTTTTCCATAGAATGTCTCATCACAAATGCAACACATTTGAGTTCAGATGCAGAACATGAAGTTACAGACTTGCCGGTATTGCCCTTCTTGGTACGGAGCAGCACATAATAGAACATTGTCGGATGAGAAGTGTTTCCAGCAATCTTCTTGGCGGTATCAGTCTTGCCATATTTATCGGTGAAGTTCTTGAAATAGCAACCGACTACTGAATAGAGAGTGTCTGCACACAAGAATGTGTCGATGTGGTCCTCCAGATTATTCCAAGCACCGCCGCCGGTATTGAAAGTCCCTCCAATCTGCGGAGCAATATTGGAATAGTAGAATACCTGTCGGTTTGTTTCTCGCGAACAGGTGCGGTCAGAGGAACCTAACATGTGGCCTCTGGTATAACCTGTCCATCTTCCATTTTGAATGTTGGCCGGAATGGAAGGATCAACCTTATAATCGTTAGTACGTTTTACACTACCTAAATACATGCGATGCCGAGGCGCTGCCACCCAAACCGGGCAATGATGCTCGCTGCTGTAGCATGTGGAGAAATTTCTTGCAATCTTTCCGTCAGGACCTTTTTCTCTGCCGGCACAGTAATGATATGCGTAGTACAATGTCTTGTCATTGTCATCGATACCATTCTTGTCTGTATCGCTGATATACGGCAATTCAAACCAACCTCCTGCGGTTCCAGGCTTTATCGGTTCCGGCTCCGGCTCAGGATTAGGCTCCGGGTTATCTGGTGTATCGATTTCTGTTTTGTTGTCATCCGGCGAACATGCCACGAAAGCCGGTGTCATTAACAGTGCAAATGCTAGCGCTGCTGAAAGTGTTCTTTTCAGATTCATTTCTAATATTATCGTATTAATTATTCTCTGGTGATTTTTGCCCCTAAAGCATTGAGCCTCTGCTCGATATTCTCGTAACCGCGGTCTATCTGGCCGACATTGCTGATGGTGCTCGTACCCTTCGCCGACATTGCCGCAAGCAATAGGGCGATACCCGCGCGGATATCAGGCGAAAGCAGATTGCCGGCCTTCAGGCGGAAACGATGGTCGTGACCTATCACCACGGCCCTGTGAGGATCGCACAATATGATCTGCGCCCCCATCTCGATAAGCTTGTCCACGAAGAAGAGACGGCTCTCGAACATCTTCTGGTGAATCAACACGCTGCCCTTGCATTGCGTCGCCACCACCAGCATGACACTCAGGAGGTCAGGAGTCAGGCCGGGCCAAGGCGCATCCGCGATGGTCATGATGGACCCGTCCATGAACGAATCGATGGTATAACTTTCCTGTGCCGGAATGAAAATATCATCCCCGCGCTGCTCCAGATGCACTCCAAGCCTCCGGAAACTCTCGGGTATGATACCCAGATTCTGCCACGACACATCCTTGATCGTTATCGAACTTCTTGTCAATGCTGCCATGCCGATGAAGCTGCCGACCTCGATCATGTCAGGAAGAATCTTGTGCGTAGCGCCATGCAATGCCTCCACGCCCGTAATTGTGAGCAGATTCGAACCGATACCTTCAATGCTTGCACCCATGGCCTTGAGCAATCTGCAAAGCTGCTGGACATACGGCTCGCAGGCCGCATTGTAAATCACGGTCTTGCCCTCCGCCAGCGCCGCCGCCATGAGAATATTCGCGGTACCTGTCACGGAAGCCTCATCCAGAAGCATATACGTGCCCTGCAGATGGCCTGACTCCGGCGCATGCAGATGGAAAGCCTTGCGTTTTTCATCATATCTGTGTGAAGCGCCTAGATTTATCATTCCCTGGATATGCGTATCCACACGACGCCTGCCGATACGGTCTCCGCCCGGCTTCGGGAACCAAGCCTCGCCGAACCTCGCGAGCAGCGGGCCTACAACCAGGACCGAACCGCGCAAAGATGCGCATTTCTTCACGAAATCTTCGCTTTCAATGTATTCAGTATCAATGTCATCCGCCTTGAAGCCATATGTTCCCCGCCCGATGCGCTTTACCTTGACACCCATGCCTTGCAGCAGGTTTATCAAGTTCTTGACATCCAGAATTTCAGGAACATTGCTTATGATAACTTCCTCTTTGGTCAGAAGCACTGCACTGATCACTTCGAGGGCCTCGTTCTTCGCTCCCTGCGGCATGATTTCGCCATGGAGCTCATGGCCGCCTTCTACTATGAATGTACTGTTGTCCATCTTGTTGTGTTATTATATGATTTCAGTCTCAGGATGCAGCTCGATGCCGAACCTCTCTCTGACTGAATCGGTTATGTGATTTTTCAGGTCAATGATTTCCTGTGGGGAAGCCTTCCCGGTGGCATTGATGAGCACAAGAGGCTGCTTGCCGTAGACACCGGCATTGCCGACCGTGCGCCCCTTCCATCCGCATTGCTCTATCAGCCAGGCGGCAGGGATTTTTATGCCCTTGTCCGTCACGTAGTGAGGAACTTCGGTGCCGTCAGCCGCCGCCTTGACATTGAGGAAGACCTCCTCCGGCACGACGGGATTCTTGAAAAAGCTTCCTGCGCTGCCGATTTCCGAAACCTCAGGCAATTTCCCCTTGCGGATGCCGATTACGGTCTCTCTTACCAATTCCGGCGTAAGTGCTTCACAGTCATCTACTTTATCGCCAGGAACGCCCAATGCCTCGCCAAGCGCCGTGCGGATATGTCCGTATTCCAGCCTCGGACGGCGTCCGCGGGACAATGCTATTATCACATTGGTGACGATATACCTGTCCCTGACCTCCGGCGACTTGAACATGGAGTCCCTGTAGCCGTATTTGCATTCATCTACATTGAAATGAACGAACTCTTCCTCGACGGTGTCGTAGCAGTAGACCTGACGTATTATATCCCCGATTTCCGCGCCGTATGCCCCGATGTTCTGGACTGCCGCGGCACCGGTTTCACCCGGGATATAGGACAGATTTTCCGCGCCCCAGAATCCGTTTTCAGCTGCCCATTTGCAGAAATCATCGAAGATTACTCCGGCACCTACCGATACAAGCACTTCATTGCCAGAAGAATACATCGGATCGTCTTCCGGGAGGATGTATATGAATTTTATGGCGGAATGAAGAATTGTTCCACCGAAATTTCCGCTGAAAAGCAGGTTGCTTCCGCCGCCGATGTGCTTTACAGGCTTCGGAAGTGTATCGAAATCTATGTCAATGAGATCCGCGACAGAATCATATTCGATGAAAGTATGACATTTTACCCTCATCCTGAATGTATTGTATGCCGTGAGATCCTGGTTTGCCGTCTTCTTGATCATCAGTAGTTTGCAAAATATTTACAAACTTAATCAAAAACAGCGTCTTAGACAAACGGAATTCAGGAAGAAAACACGACATTGATGCTCACCGATACCTGTCGTCCGGCATTGTCCACGGCTGTGATGCTGTGTCTGCCGGCCTCGGGGCGGATACGCATCTGGTGGATGAATCTTGTCGTCCCGATAAACTCCTGGTCAATGTGCCAGTAGACCGTGGCGTCCTTGTCGTGATGCGCCAGGTTCAGCACGATGCCTTCAATGGACCCGTCCAGCTGCCGCGGAATCGTTATGCGGCTTCCGTTTTCCGGATAAATGAACTCCATGACCGGCGCGGAATCACTGCTTTTCGATGTCGCCGCGTCATATTCCGGGTGCTTCAGCCTGTAGAACCACTCCATCGCAGGAGTCAGGCGGAAGACATTGCGTCCGTCTTCCATGGAGTGATAAGGGCAGGTCGCGCTCCGTACGGCCGTCTTCGGAAGTAGCAGAGTGTCAATGCTTTCGCAATATGGACCTGCAATATAGCCTGACTTCCGGCACACTTCCAGCCTGATGCCCTCCGTGATGTCCGGCTCGGAAAACCAAGACGGCTGACCGGCAGGAAGAAGATTGAAAATTTCGAACATCACAGGCCCGGCGGTCCTGGCACCCAAAAGTCCCGGAGCCCCTGCACCAGAGGCATTTCCGGCCCAGACGCCGACGGCGTAAGTCGGCGTCACGCCCACTGCCCAGGCATCCCTGTAGCCATAGCTGGTCCCCGTTTTCCATGCGACTTTCCGGACGGAACGTATCATGTGCCAGTCGATTTCGTCCGGCCGGTTCACATCTTTCAGCGCATCGAAAGTATAATACAATGCTACTTTGTCATCCCTGCCGGCCTTCTCCGACAGATACTCCCTCGCCATCTCCGCGTACGCCGCCGTGACCTCGTCCAGCCGGCATTCCCCACCGCCCAGAATCAGCGAAAGTCCATAGTCTGAGGCGCTTCGGGTCAATGTCGTCAGCCCTCTTGCCTTCAGGTTTTCCATGAATTTCTCTACCCCGTAAGACTTCAGCAGATGCACGCACGGAACATTCAGCGAACGGCTCAATGCCTCTGCCGCCGGAACAGCACCCTCGTATGTCATATTATAGTTCTGCGGAGTGAAACCATTGATATTCACCGGAGTATCGGCAATGAGCGAGTAAGGGAGCAGCGCTCCGTCACCCAATGCGTCGCAATACAGGAACGGCTTCAATATGCTGCCCGAACTGCGCGGAGCCCTGGCTACATCGACATTGACACCGGGCCGTTTTCTCTCGGGCGCAGCATTGCCGCAGTACGCAATCACCTTGCCCTCAGATACTTCCATCACGATAGCCGCCAGGTCTCCGATGCCCTCCGCCGCCAGCTCCGCATTTTTCCGCGCAAGAATATCCTCAATCCGACGCTGCAGATTCAGGTCAATGTCTGTCCGTATGTATTCTCCTTTGTTTTCCGCCGCCAGCTTGTCCACGAGGTGCATTGCATGAGAATGCAGCGGAACAGGGGCTGACGGAAGGGGCTCCGAACAAGCCAGGCTGCATTCGTCAGGGGATAATTTCCCTGCCGCCATCAACTTGTGCAGCAGTCTGTTGCGCTTGTCCAGGAGCTTTTCCCTGTTCTTTTCCAATCTGATGCTGGACGGCGAATTCGGGAGGACTGCCAATGTCGCTGCCTCACCCCACGAAAGTTCGGTCGAAGGCCTTCCGTAATAGCGCCATGATGCGGCGTCAAGTCCTATGACATTGCCCCCGAAGGGAGCGTGTGCGGCATAGAGGTCCAGAATTTCATCTTTGGAACAACGGAGTTCCAGCCCCGTCGCCAGAATCGCCTCGATAATCTTCTGTCCTACAGTCCTTTGCTTGCCTTTGGACATTCGTATCACCTGCATTGTCAATGTGCTTCCGCCCCTCACTACATGTCCAGCTTTCACATTGGAAATGAATGCTTTGCATATCGAGACCGGATTCACGCCGGGATGCCATCTGAACCACCTGTCCTCGAACTCCGTCAGGGCTGTGAAATATTTTTCCTTTCCTGATGATGAGACATCGGACCTTTCCGCACTGTAAGCTTCAGGCGGAAAGGTCCATTGTCCATCTTTAGAAATCCGTGCACCGAGCAATTCCCCGTGTCTGTCCACGACTACCGTCGAATAATCCGTTCCACTGAACAGATCTTCCGGCAGGCACAATGCGTACCATATCAGTAGTCCGGCACTTGCCGCAATCAGACCGTAACGGAGTATTGCTCTGAAATTCATGACGTTACCTTGTGACTTCGGCTACTCCGGATGCAGTGCAGGCGAAGACACGTGAATCGTACATTGCCTCGCAAGTCACTGAAGGCAATACGAATTTGCCCTCGTATGCGGCGCGCAATCTCACGCGGAATTCCTTGTAAGAGCCTGCGGCAATGCTGAAATAGAACACGTTGCGGTCGTCCCTGATGTCCAGATAATCATATTTTCCGGCAGACGGTATGTCCTCTCCGGTCATCCTCTCATTGATGATTTCCCATCCTGAAGGAATCATTTCCGTGAGTGCCATGTTGTGGATTCCTTCCGAAATGTTTGGATTCGAAACTCTGATGACAGCCGTGAATTCCGTGCCCTGTCTTATGGAAGTAGGGGAAATTGCCGAGCCGTCCGCGCCTATATATCTGACATTCAGGGCTATACCTGTAGCTCTGGCCGGTATTGAAGCGCTCGGTTCCGCCTGCGAAACCACCGTCATCCTTACATAAGCCGGACCGTCCGAGGTGTTCTGTACGGTCACGCTTCCGAACTCGGAATTCAGGACGGCATTGACGATACCGTTGCCTGAAGGCTTCGTGTCGAGAGTCTTTTCACCCTCATTGACATTGACGGAAACATTGCCGCCGGTCACGTTCTTCGCGAGCTGGTTCATCGCGCCGGAGATGAAGGCTGATTCCTGCGTGGACATTGACCAAGGTTCGAGCCCCGATGCGCCGCGGTTGATGTCGGTCGCGTATGTCATGGCCTCCAGGATGTTGCCGGTGCGGACCATCGCCTCCAGCACTATCGCCTTGTTCCTCAATGGGGTACCGTATGTAGGGACATTGAATCCGTCCTCTTCTTGTGTATTGAATATGCTGTTCAGCAACTCCGTTCCCACGGTCTTCTTTCCGCAGACCGCGTAAGTCGAAGCGAGCATCGCCGTCGCCTGCCATGAGAGGTTTCCGCCCTCCTTCATCCTGTTCATCGCCGCCTCTTCCGCGTTTCCTGCCAATGCCATGGTGAACAGCCTGTAGGCCTGGGTGAGGTCGCTCAATGCGTAGACTTTCGCTGTCCTGTAGTTCTGGATGCAGCGTTTCTGGAACTTCGCCCAGGAGTCGAGGACACCCTTGTTCACTTCATATCCGGCATTGCGTGCCAATGTCATGAATTGTCCTGCCATGGATGTCACCCACTCGTCGGCATGTGTGTCGCCGCGCCAGTAAGCGAATCCGCCGTCAGGAAGCTGACGTACGTACAGTTCCGTGAGCATTTCCGGAACCATGGCCTTGACCTTGGCGGCATTGTCCTCGGAAAGCATTGACATTGAATTGATCATGCTGATTCCTCTCGCGGAAATCTGCTCCGTGCAGGAGTGCCGGTAGCTGTACATGTAGCTGAACAGGGAGTTCCAGCCGATGGACGGGTAGCCGCTGGCCTCTATCCATGCAGAGCGGCCGCCTTCTGTCTTGAACGGATTGTAGTCGAATGTCTTGCTTTCTCCCTTTCCGAGCATTGTCTCGCTTATGGATGTGATGAGAGGGGACGGGTTGCGGACTTCGATATTGATAGTTTCAGTCATCTTGTGGCCCTTTCCGTCCGCCGTGACAGTCACTTTCGCGAAACTGCCGCCGTCCGGGACGTAAGAAGCTGCTGTCAATGCGAACCTTGTCATCTTGTCACCCTTGCCGTTGAATGTCACTGTGGACGTGGACTGCCCATCGATGGAAAGCGGACCTTCGCAACTCACTGATACATTGACCTTGTCGATGCCATCCTCCATTACGAAGACATTGACCGGAAGCGTGATGCACTCTCCGCAGGCAGCGAAACGCGGCAGGGTAGGGAGAATCATGACAGGCGAGGTGACAGGGACGGTCTTTTCCGCATTGCCGTAAGCGCCGTCATTGCCGGCCACTACCATTGCCCTCACGCTGCCGACGTACATCGGAAGAGTGATCTTGTGCGTTTTCGAGCCGGATTTCAGGGTGAACGGCCCCAGGACTTTCACGATAGGATTGAACCTGTTTTCCTTGCGCGCTCCCTTGACCAGGCCTTCGTCGCCTCCGATGCTGAACATTGCTGACAATGCTCCTCCGGCGGCACCGAATACGTCATCGTACATGTCCCATGTCTTCACTCCGAGAGCTTCGCGCCTGAACATGAAATTCCACGGATCAGGTGTGCGGAAAGCTGTCAGGTCCAGCAGGCCTTCATCCACGATTGCCACCGTGTAAGTCATTGGCTTGCCGTTCTTTTCGCTGATTTTTATGCTGAACGGCTCTTCCGGATGGAGTTTGTCGGGCATGGTGATTTGCGGCTCCAGACGTGACGCGGGGTTCTCCACCATGACCGGCTGGACTCCGTACATCCTGAGCGGCAGGTCGTTGGCGGAATTCATGTAAGGCTGAACCAGCGTGATATGCACGTAGAAGTTCGGTGCCATGTCGCCGGTAATCTTGATTTTATATGGAGTCTCTCCTGTGCAGGAGGTCTTCACCCATTCTCCCGAAAGCACATTGCATCCTTTCTCTATGGATACCAATGCCATACCGTTTTCTGCGGCAGGGATGAATACCGTGGCTGTCTCTCCCGCTTGATATTTCTTCTTGTCGGTGGAGAAACTGAGCATTGCAGGCGCATCAGGGTCGTTCTTGTCCGACCTGCCCCTGTATGCCGGCCAGTCCGCGTAGACGATGCCGCCCGTGGCATGGCCGCTCTCCAGATCCTTTACGTAGATGAGGTATCTTCCCCAATCCTTGTCATCAGCACTGAACGATATGCTTGTCTCCCCGTTTCCGGAAACGATGGTGCCAGAACTGTAAGCACTTGCAGCTGATGCGTTTATATATGAGTCCAATGCCTCGCTGCGGGATTCCCACCACCAGCTCCATTTGAGCTTGAATATGCGCCATTCCAGTCTGTGTCCGCTGACTTTCCTGCCGTCCGCATCCACAGTCACTACCGGAATCTGGTGCGTCTTGCCGGTTTCCAGATAGCTGCCGTCCGCCGGAAGCTTGATGCCAGCGTATGCGCTGAACGGCGAGAACGGCATTGTCATGACAGTGTAACTCTCGTCGCCGCCTTCCTCCAACACGCTTCCGAGAATGTTCGCCGTCAGCATTCCGGGTGCCTGTGCAGCCTTCGGCAATGTTATTGAGGCAGAAGCTTTTCCGTCAGTGTTCAGTCTTGTGCTGACAATCTCCGTCGTGTATGATTCGAATTGGCTCGCCGGGTCGCAGAATGAGAATCCGTCGTAGCCCTTGAATGTCGGACGCCCCGGTTTTAATGTCATTGAAACTTTCGCCTGAAGGCCTGACGCCGCAGGGCCTGTCAGCCAGTTGGAAGATATGCTTGCATTGATTCTGGCACCTCCGCGGAGAATGCCTTGACCCATATTGATATTGACTTTCAGTCTGTTAGGCTTGATGGTCTCGATTCTCAGCGGCTTGTGGAAAGCTGCGCCGCCGACTTTTATATATGCGTTCCAAAGTCCGGTAGGGCTGTCCTGGCCGGTAGGAATTTCGAATGTGTAGAAACCGTTTTCCGACTTGCGGCACACTTTTCTGGTGTAGAACTGTCCTTGCGGCGTGTAGACGTCGATTGTGGCAGGGTGAGTGTCGGGAATCTTGTTTTCGCCGTGCAGGATCATTGTCAGGTGCAGAGTGTCTCCCGGACGCCAGACTCCACGCTCTCCGTAGACGAATCCCTTCATTCCTTTCTGCAATGTCTCGCCTCCGGTGTCGAAACGGCTCAATGATTTCTCGCTGCCGTCTGTCACTTTCAGGTAAGTGATTGAGTCTCCTTTCTTTACGGTGACTATGAACGGCTTGCCGCTGAGGTCTATGGATGCCGTACCGTTGCCGTTGCTCTTGCCTTTTCCTATATTCTGAAGCTGGAAATCGTACACCTTGATTTCCGCTCCGGCCATCGGCTCGGCAGCAATAATGTCGCTTGCCGCTATCCAGATCTGCTTCCCGCCGCTGTATTTTGCGATTGCACCGATGCTTGAAGCCATGAGATTGCGTGCCGGATAAGAATAATTCATGTAATATGAAGGCGTGAGCGGATTGTTCCTGTCGCGCCAGCTGTACACGTTCCAGTCATAATCGCCACCCTCGTAATAATATGTGTCAGGAACGTCCCAGACCGCGCTTTCTTCTTCGGTCAATGAACCTGCGGAGATGCTTGTCAGGCTGCCGGAACTGCTGCTTCTGTCACCTTTATAATATATATAGTACTCCGGCTTGAAAGACAGGCGCATCCTGTAGATTGCTCCCGGCTCTTTCTTGAACAGATTGTCCAGGCCGACGGTGAATATGTTCTGCTGTGTCAGGTCCTTTGACGGGTCGCTGTCCAGCCTCATTGTAGTTTTGTAAACCAGTCTTCCTGCACGCCTGAGTCCAGAATTTCCCTTCAGGTCATTCTCCTGGAGGAACATGAGAATGTTGTTCGGATATATCTTTACAATGCTGATATCCACCGCGTTGAGGTATGCCGCCTTGAACGGGATCGTAAGCTGTCCCGTGTTCGGGAGGATGTTGCCGTCCACCGGGAAGGACACTTCCGGCTTCGGATTGGACGCATTGAAAACCTTCGTCCATCTGTCGCCGAGGGTGTTTCCGTGCATGTCTCTCAATGCTCCGTCGACGGTCAGTTCTATCGTGGTCGCGTCACACGGCTCGTAATAAAGCCGCAGGATATTGCCATTGACCTTGGAAGTGAAGTTCAGACGGTATCTGTCTGTCGAACCGTATTCTGTGCGGGTATAGCTCAATTCTACCAGTCCGACGAGGTTCTGCGCCTTGCTGAGCGGCTCGGTGAGCGTGATATCGATGCTCTGGCGGTTGTCGCCGGAAAGCTCCGCGCCCATTACCGAGAAAATGCCGGCAGCAGGGATGTCGATGTTGAGATTGTCGCAGGCCGGGAATCCTGTGCTACCCGGTTTGAACTTGACTGTCAATACTTTAGCCTGTGTGTCCCTCTCCAGGCCTGAGGCCGTGAACGTGTATTTTTGCCTTCCGCTTTCCTTGACGTCGAATGTTGCGTTCCCGCTCCAACCGAATTCCAGCAGTTCCTCCGGATTCTCGATGTCAATGCTTTCGCTCAGGGTCAATGTTCCCGTAACTGTCGCCTTTCCGGGGTCGTCCATGCTGATTTCCAATGAGTTCCTTTCCAGAAAGGCTTCCTTGCGGGCCGTCGTGAAACTGAACGTGAATTCTTCATGTGCGCTGTCGGTGGACATGACTTTGCCCAGCTTGAATGTGCATTTGTATGTCTTTCCCGCCTTCAATGCGCCGTATTCAGGGATGAATTCCACCCTTTGGGCGCTGTTCCATCTGGCTGTTCCCTTGACGGAAGGCGAAAATTTGAACAGGTCTGCCGCAGCCTTGTTGATTTCAGCCTCGTTTCCCTGCAGTCCGTCTGCCGGCGCTGCAAGTTCAATGACAATGCTGTTGTCGTTGGAGACAATGCCTCCCGTGTAGGCTTCGATGTATTCCGCAAAACTTTTGTCAGGAGTTGTCGCGACGTTTCCGCATCCGTATAGGAAAACAGCCGATGCAGCTGTCGCAATGATACTTTTCAAGATGTGGTTAAGGGTCTTCATGGTGTAATGTGTTTTTTCCAATTCGTAAATATAGTAATAATATCTGCACTGACAAATTGTCATTGTCGATTTGCTGGCACGGCAGTTGATTCATTGTGTCCGGTCTCCGTTGGAGACGGTTATTGACAAAAACATTAAAAATTTATAATTATGATCAGACCATTAGCGGATAGAGTAGTTCTTGAGCCTAAAGAGGCCGAGACGAAGACAGCTGCAGGACTTTATATTCCTGATACAGCCAAGGAGAAACCCCAGCAGGGTAAAGTAGTCGCTTGCGGACCTGGCAAGAAGGATGAACCTATGGAGGTCAAAGTAGGTGACGAGGTTCTTTATGGCAAATATGCCGGAACTGAGGTGACTGTAGAGGATAAGAAATATCTTATCGTACGTCAGTCAGACATTATGGCAATATTATAATTTATAGGAGATTGGAATTATGGCTAAAGATATCAAATTCGACGTTGAGGTCCGCGCAAAAATGAAACAGGGCGTAGACTCTCTTGCAGATGCTGTTAAGGTTACACTCGGACCTAAGGGCCGTAACGTTGTTATTGACAAGAAGTTCGGTGCTCCTCAGGTTACAAAGGACGGTGTTACTGTCGCCAAGGAGGTAGAACTTAAGGACAGATTCGCCAATATGGGTGCACAGATGGTTAAGGAAGTCGCTGCCAAGACTAATGAGCAGGCAGGTGACGGTACTACCACCGCAACCGTTCTCGCACAGGCCATCATCAATGTCGGTCTCAAGAACGTTACTGCAGGCGCAAGCCCTATTGATTTGAAGAGAGGTATTGACAAGGCAGTTGCCGCTGTTGTTGCCGAACTTAAAGCTCACAGCCAGGAAGTTGGTGATGACTACTCCAAGGTCGAGCAGGTAGGTACGGTTTCAGCCAACAATGATGCTGCAATCGGCAAGCTTATCGCTGATGCAATGTCCAAGGTGAAGAAAGACGGCGTCATCACCGTTGAGGAAGCCAAGGGTACCGAGACTGAAGTCAAGGTCGTAGAAGGTATGCAGTTCGACAGAGGTTACATTTCTCCATATTTCATGACCAACTCCGATAAGATGGAGGCTAGTCTTGACAGTCCTTACGTCCTCATCACTGACAAGAAGATTTCTTCAATGAAGGATCTGCTTCCTATCCTCGAACCTATCGCAAGGGATGGCAAGTCACTCCTCATCATTGCGGAAGATGTTGACGGCGAAGCTCTTACCACATTGGTAGTGAACAAGATCCGTGGTACTATCAAAGTTGCTGCAGTAAAGGCTCCAGGATTCGGCGACCGTCGTAAGGAGATGCTTCAGGATATTGCAACTCTTACAGGTGCGACACTCGTTTCAGAGGAAAGAGGCTTCACTCTTGAGAATACCACTCCTGAGATGCTCGGTAAGGCTGAGAAGGTTACCATTACCAAGGAGAACACCACTATCGTAGGCGGCGCAGGCAACAAGGATGATATTGCAGAGCGTGTGGAACTTATCAGAAAGCAGATTGCTGCGTCTACCTCTGATTATGACAAGGAGAAACTTCAGGAGCGTCTCGGCAAACTCGCCGGCGGTGTAGCTGTCCTCTATGTAGGTGCTACTACCGAGGTAGAGATGAAGGAGAAGAAAGACCGTGTCGAGGATGCATTGAATGCAACCCGTGCCGCAGTCGAGGAAGGTTATCTTCCAGGTGGTGGTGTGGCTTACATCCGTGCTGCTGAGGTGCTTAAGAATCTCAAGGGTGAGAATGAGGACGAGACTACAGGTATTCATATCGTGGCCCGTGCTATCGAGGAGCCACTCCGTCAGATTGCCAGAAACGCAGGTGTTGACGGTAGCGTGATTATCCAGAAGATTCGTGAGGGTAAGGGTGATTTCGGTTATAACGCCCGTACTGATGAGTATGTCAATATGTTCGAGGCAGGTGTCATCGACCCTACCAAGGTAAGCCGTGTGGCTCTCGAGAACGCCGCATCAGTAGCCGGCATGTTTCTTACCACCGAGTGCGGTATCGTCGACATCCCTGAACCGGCACCGGCAGTTCCTGCAATGCCGGAAGGCGGTATGATGTAATATCTTGCAGATAAATATCTTAAAGCCCCGGAACCGTAATTGCTGCGGTTCCGGGGCTTTTTGCGTTGTGGAAGGTCGATATTTTTTAGTAAATTTACCGGCTGAACATTAATATCCGACATTGTCATGTGGAGAACGGTACTTGTCATATTTTCATTGCTGCATGCAGTCTGCGCGGGGGCTGAAACACCCGGCACGGACAAGATTACATTGTCGGATTTGGACGATGTGATCCGGAATGCGAAGAACTATGACAGGGTGAGGGAGGACCGCCTGGACTCATGCAGGACGGCTCTGGCGCGGAGCAAGTCATTGGAACAGAAGTATCTGATCTATTTCGACATGCGTCATACATTCGACCGGTACAGGACGGATTCGGCTACCTTTTATGCATTGAAATCTCTCGAAGCGGCGAAAGCGCTAGGTCGTCCGGACTATGTCGGGTCGTCATCCATAGCACTCGCCAAGCAGTATCAGACTTCGGGAATGAGTTATGATGCCCTGGCTACTCTGAACAGGGTGGACAGAAGCGGATTGTCCGATAAAGACAAGGAAGAGATGTATCTCTTCTATATGAGCATATATGAGTCTCTTGAGGGACTCAGCATGGATAAGAGTCTCAAGCATTATTACAGTTCGAAGGCTCGTGAGTATAAGGACTCTATTGTCAGTCAGTTCCCCGACAATGTGACCATCAAAAGCGAGAGCCTTGTGGGGGAAGGAGATTACAAGAGCGCGCTGGAGATGCTGCTGAAAAAGTATGAATCCCTTTCCCCTGAAGCTATCGAAACCGGTCCTGTCGCCATCGCCATCGCTGATATTTACCTTACGATAGGGTGGAGGGATGCCGCCAAGGATTACATGATAGCCTCCGCCTATTCGGATCTTGTCAATGCCAAGAAGGAATATGTCGCGCTGAGGATGCTCGCCACCATGCTCTATGAGGACGGTGACATAAAAAGGGCGTACTCTTATCTGAACAAGGCTCTGGAGGATGCCAACTTCTGCAAGGCAAGGCTGAAGGTGGATGCATTGGCACCGCTCATTTCCATTGTCAATGAGTCATATCTCGAAGCCAAGAAGAAGGACCTGAGAGTATTGTTGGCAGCTTTCGGTGTGTTGTGTTTCCTCATATTGCTCATGACGGTCCTGCTGTTCGTGAACAAGAACCAGCGTAAGCGTCTCGAAGTCATGAAAGATGAGCTTACCGCATCGCAACAGCTTCAGGAAGAGGCAAATAAGATTGTCAAGGAGTCGAGCAACATCAAGAATACATATATCACCCAGCTGATGCTCGAATGTATCTCCAGGATCGAGCGTCTGGACAAGTACAGGAAGAATCTGAACAAGAAGGCCATTGCAGGTGACATACAGACGCTGAAGAAGGACCTCAAGTCGAATGCCGTGGTGGAGGAGGAGTGGGCATCGTTCTACAGCGTCTTCGACAAGACCTTCCTGTCGTTGTTTCCGACCTTCATCGCGGATTTCAATAATTTTCTCCAGCCGGAATTCCGGATCTCGATAAAAGACTCGTATGTCCTGTCTCCTGAACTGCGGATTTATGCGTTGATCCGTCTGGGAATCGACAGTACGGACAGGATTTCCCTCCTTCTGAGATACTCCCGCTCCACCATCTATGCGTACCGTTCGAGGACGCGTCTGAAGGCTGTTTCCCCACAGAGTTTCGAGGACCAGATAAAAGGAATTTCGTCCATTTAGAATCTGTTTAAATTTTAGTCGCATAATTTGTTATACATGAGTCGGCAAA
>OFMT01001675.1_pt1 | contig 15216 bp, 10 predicted proteins | sample 1541891 | NCBI WGS metagenome assembly OFMT01 (sample SAMN04209230, study PRJEB22552) | human gut metagenome | biome: gut; material: feces | host: Homo sapiens | place: USA: Oklahoma | reverse complement strand
AGACCGTGATACGGCAGAAAAGATGGCGGAACTCACAAAAGGGTATCCATTTGCATTTCAGGTACTCGGTTATCTGACATGGAATCACAGTGGTCATTATGAGGCAGTAATAGATGAGTATGAGCAGTATTTGAGCGAGTTTGTATACGACAAAATATGGTCAGAGTTATCGCAGAAGGATCGCATTGTGGCAAGGGGAATTGCCGAGACGGAAAGCGGAAAAATCAAAGAAATCCGGGAACATCTTGGCATGGAGACAAACGAGTTTAATCCCTACCGGAAAAGACTGATAAAAAAAGGAATCGTTTCCGGCGAGACCAGAGGGTATGTATTTTTTACACTGCCGCTTTTTGAGAGATATGTGATCGATAATTCATGAGTGAAAACAGGCGAATACAATTCAGACATTATGTCGTCCCCATATTGTGTACACCGTGGAAAAAGCGTATAATACAAAGCACGAAATGAAAAGATATTATATACGGATGGAGGTAGTCATTATGTCATTTTTTGATGAGATGAAAGAGTCATTGGTATCAGCAGGAAAAGATGTATCCCAGAAAGCGAAGGAAGTATCCGGTGTTGCCAAGTTAAAATTAGACGTAAAGTCCAAAGAGGATTATGTAGAAAAACAGTATGCAGAACTGGGACGTACTTATTTTGATGCACACAGAGATGATGAGGAAAATGCCGAAAATGAACAGTTCAAAGTGATCAAAGAGGCATTGGCAGAGATCGAGCGCATGAAAGCGGAGATCTTAAATCTTCAGGGCGCAGCAGAATGTCCAAACTGTGGAGCAAGAATGCCACAGGGCGCATCTTTCTGCAGCAGTTGTGGAACAAAAATGGCAGAGCCGGAGCATTTTACAGGCGAAGTTGTCGATGATGAGAAATTCGACGAATAAAGAAATGCGTATCATTCATTTACAGATAAGCGATGCGCAGAAAATGTAAAATTAAATGCAATAGCGCGGAAACACCGAAAAACCAATGTATTCATTGACTTTTCAGCGTTTCCGTGCTATTTTATGTGATAGGCGTCAGGCATGTCAAAAGGAAAAACATGAATGATGTCTCACGAATATTCAATTATTTATTGATTACGACACAATAAAACACAATGAAAAAGAGAGTACATGAAATGGAACTCAACAGATCATCTGTGCAGATGGTCTTAGCAGAGAGGTTCCCGGGATATAGCAGGGCATCTGATTTTAATTCAGTAATATCAGATCCGCAGGATATCATGGTGCGAGGGAATGAGGAAAGCTTCATGGAACATGGCTTTGGAGTGGCAGGACTGAACGGATGCAGGAGCATTATGTGTGCGATAAGTTCTGACGGGACCGCCTGTTATAGCGGAGATGTTTTTGACAGAGACAGGAAATGGACTGGCAGAGAGTGTGCCGGCGGACAGAGTACGGTCAAAGACATATTGAGGTCTGTACTGTGAGGTACAGATGAATTGAAGTGGTAACACGGAAACAACCCGTCTTCTAAGAGATTAGAGGATGGGATTTTTATTTTAAGGAAAGAGGTAGAGAGAATGAGCAATAAAGGAAAGTATTATATGACAACAGCGATTGCCTACACATCCGGCAAACCGCATATTGGAAACACTTATGAGATCGTACTTGCAGATGCGATCGCAAGATACAAGAGAGCAGAAGGCTATGACGTATACTTCCAGACAGGAACGGATGAGCATGGTCAGAAGATTCAGGAAAAAGCGGAAGCAGCAGGAATCACTCCGAAGGAATATGTAGATAACGTTGCAGGAGAAGTAAAAGCAATCTGGGATCTGATGAACACATCCTATGATAACTTTGTTCGTACTACAGATGCCGATCACGAGAAATGCGTAAAGAAAATCTTCAAAAAATTATACGATCAGGGAGATATCTACAAAGGAGCTTACGAGGGACTTTACTGTACACCATGTGAATCCTTCTGGACAGAGTCTCAGCTTGTAGACGGCAAATGTCCGGACTGCGGACGTGAAGTAAAACCGGCAAAAGAGGAAGCTTATTTCTTCAAAATGAGCAAATACGCAGACCGTCTGATCGATTACATTAACACACATCCTGAGTTTATCCAGCCGGTATCCCGCAAGAACGAGATGATGAACAACTTCCTTCTTCCGGGATTACAGGATTTATGCGTATCCAGAACATCCTTCAGCTGGGGAATCCCGGTAGATTTTGATCCGAAACATGTTGTTTATGTATGGCTTGACGCACTGACCAACTACATTACAAAAATTGGTTATGACCCGGATGGTTCTTCTGAGTTGTTTCAGAAAAACTGGCCTGCAGATTTACATTTAATTGGAAAGGATATCGTCCGTTTCCATACGATTTACTGGCCGATCTTCTTAATGGCATTGGATCTGCCATTGCCAAAACAGGTGTTTGGCCATCCATGGCTTTTACAGGGCGGCGATAAGATGAGCAAATCCAAAGGAAACGTGATCTATGCAGACGATATGGTAAGACTGTTCGGCGTAGACGCAACCCGTTACTTCGTACTTCATGAGATGCCATTTGAAAATGACGGTGTCATCACATGGGAATTGGTAATTGAGAGATTCAATTCTGATCTTGCCAATATTTTAGGAAATTTGGTAAACAGGACGATCTCCATGAGCAACAAATATTTTGATGGTGCTGTGAGAAAAACAGGCGTGACTGCAGAAGTCGATGAGGATTTAAAGGCTGTCGTTACCGGAACCAGAGATAAAGTACAGGAGAAAATGGACAAACTCCGTGTGGCAGATGCGATCACCGCTGTATTTGACCTGTTCCGCCGCTGCAACAAATACATCGACGAGACGACTCCATGGGTGCTTGCAAAAGATGAGGCAGACCATGACCGTCTTGCAGAGGTATTATATAATCTGACAGAGTCCATCACGATCGGAGCAGGATTACTGCACAGCTTCCTGCCGGAGACAGCAGAGAAGATCGTAAACCAGCTGAATACTACATTGCGCGATTATGACGATCTGGACAAATTCGGACTTTATGAGAGTGGAAGCAGAGTGACAGATACACCGGAAATCTTATTTGCACGTCTGGATGCAAAAGAGGTTATGCCGAAAGTGGAGGAGATCAAAGCAGCCCAGAAAGCAGAGTTTGAGGCAGAACAGAAGAAACTTGCCGGAGAGACGGAAACAGCAGAAGAAGCGGAAGAATCCGCAATTGACATTGAACCGAAAGCAGAGATTGAGTATGATGATTTTATGAAGATGCAGTTTCAGGTAGGAGAGATCATTGCCTGCGAAGCAGTTCCAAAATCAAAGAAATTACTCTGCTCACAGGTGAAGATCGGAAGTCAGGTAAAACAGATCGTTTCCGGTATCCGCAAGCATTACACACCGGAAGAGATGGTTGGCAAAAAAGTCATGGTATTAGTGAACTTAAAACCGGCAAAACTTGCAGGTGTAGTCTCAGAGGGTATGTTACTCTGCGCAGAGGATGAGAACGGGGAACTTGCATTGATGGTTCCGGAGAAAAAGATGCCAAGCGGAGCAGAGATCTGCTAGAAAAACAGAAATTAAGACACAATTAAGATTTCTCTACTATTAAAATACTTTTTTAACTGCTACAATAAAACTGTTCAGGCTGATAAACGCCGGACAGTTTTATTTTATTCATGTTTGCAGCAATGGACAGATTTGTCCGTAAAGCGGGAGACAGGCTGTTGAAAGAAAAATATTGGGAGGATAGGACATGCAGACCATTTTAGTGTGTGATGATGATAAAGAAATTGTGGAAGCGATCGAGATCTATTTACAGCAGGAAGGCTTTCATGTACTAAAGGCATATGATGGTGAAGAAGCGCTTGAGATATTGAAGAACAATGAAGTACATCTTCTGATCATGGATGTCATGATGCCGAAGTTGGACGGAATCCGTGCAACCCTGAAAATCCGTGAGAACAGCAGTATTCCGATCATCATTTTGTCAGCAAAAACAGAGGATTCAGACAAAATCTTAGGACTGAATATCGGGGCGGACGATTATGTGGAGAAACCGTTCAATCCGCTGGAACTGGTGGCAAGGGTAAAATCCCAGCTCCGCCGCTATACGCAGCTTGGAAATGCAGCTGAATCCGGTGACAGTATTTATACAGTTGGCGGTTTGAGCATCAATGACGATCTGAAGGAAGTGACGGTGGATGGCGAAGTGGTGAAGCTTACCCCGATCGAGTATAACATTCTTTTACTGTTGGTGAAGAATCAGGGAAAAGTATTTTCCATCAACCAGATTTATGAGAGTATCTGGAATGAGGATGCGATCGGAGCGGATAATACAGTGGCAGTACACATCCGCCATATCCGCGAGAAGATAGAGATTAATCCAAAAGAACCCCGCTATCTGAAAGTTGTATGGGGTGTTGGTTACAAAATTGATAAGAATTAAGAGTTAAGGAGCAATTATGGAGAGCCATCCTTATTCCTACGGAACAAAACTGACGGGTCTGATCCTGCATCTGTTTTTTACAGTGGTTTTAACGATAGCAGTATTTTTGCTGGCATCCATGCTTAGTAAAAATATTTTTGAGTTGTCAGACGTTGGAACAGAACAGTTTCTGGATTCCGGGTATTACACAAAATGTATTGAAAAAAAATGTGATGACCTGAGCGATTACCTGCGCCTGCTGATCAAAGGTGAAAGCCGCACTTCAGAGGAGAACAGGCGTTATCTGCAATACACCAATGAGTTTAAGAGCGGTGAGAGTAATTTCTGCTATTGGTACAGGATTGGTGAGGCGTGGTACACAAATCAGCCGGACACGAAGGAAGGACAGGAGTTTGACGTGGAAGCTGTGCTGATGGAGGCGAAGACCATGGGAAATTACCTGATCTATGATCTTGTGGACAAAGAATTTGGCACTGACATTAACGGTATGGCAGACTACTTCTTTGGCGGCGGAAATCAGATGCTCTGGCCTGCAGATGATATGACACTGATCATCGGGATCGATACGGAGCTGTCTGCAGAAGATGATATTTATGAGGCATCCCGGGAGTACGAACAGCTTCATCCATGGATCAAGGTCTGTATTTTCTGTGGTCTGGTCAGTCTGATGGGATGGATCATCTCACTGGTTTATCTGACTTTGGCAACCGGACGCCGCACAGAAGAAGAGAAAATCCATCTGAATCCGATCGATAAGATCAAGACGGAGATTCTGGTGGCGGCTTTTATTTTTATGATGGTGGAGCTTGTGATCCTCATTACAAAAGTAAACAGTGAGGAATGGGCTGTTTACGGGATCATTGTAGCATCGGGAACCGTGAGTCTTGTGATCGACGGATTATTCCTGATCTTTTATCTGAGCATGGTGCGCAGAATGAAAGCGGAGATGCTCTGGGAGACAAGCGTTGCGTGCTGGCTCGAAAGAGGCATCCGCAAAGTATTTGCCAGAAAACAACGGTGCGTGTGCTGCTGCTTTTTGCAGGACACATGGCTGTCTGCTTCGTACTGGCGGTCGGTGCATTTTACTATCAGAGTATGACTGCACTGGTGGTGCTGCTCTTATTTTCAGCAGGAGAGTGCTATATGATCCTGCGAAAGGCAGTGGAGCAGTATCAGATCCGGCAGGGTGTGGAGAAGATCAGGGACGGAGCGCTTTCCGGAAAAATTGACATTGAACAGCTGCACGGCGAGGAGAAAAGCCTTGCGGAGGCGATCAATAACATTGGAGAAGGTCTTTTGCATGCAGTGGATGACAGTACCAAAAATGAACGCATGAAGGCAGATCTTATCACAAATGTATCTCATGATATCAAAACACCACTGACATCAATTATAAATTATGTAAACCTGATGAAGCTGGAAAAAATTGATAATGAACGTGTGCAGGGGTACATTCAGATCCTGGATGAAAAATCCCAGCGGTTAAGGCAGCTTACGGCAGATCTTGTGGAGGCATCCAAGATCAGTTCCGGTAATGTGAAGCTTGACATGCAGGTCATTGATCTTGTAGAACTTGTCTATCAGACAAGCGGAGAGTTTAATGAGAAGTTTGAGCAGAAAGAACTTACGATCGTCACAAAACTCCCAAAGACAGCTGTGCTGATCCGTGCAGATGGAAGGCAGCTTTACCGTGTGATCGAAAATCTTTATAATAATGTTGCAAAGTATGCACTGGAAAAAACAAGGGTGTATGTGGATATTGCATATGTGGAAGAAAAGGTTGTCTTTTCCATTAAGAATGTATCAGAACATTCCCTTGCAAGGGAGAACAGCAATGCCGGAGATCTGACGGAACGTTTTATCCGCGGGGATTCGTCGAGAACGACCGAGGGAAGTGGTCTGGGACTTTCCATCGCAAAGAGCCTTACGGTTTTAATGGGTGGAGTGTTTGACATTAAGGTGGATGGTGATCTGTTTAAGGCATCTATTACATTCCCACAATATGTAGACGAGAACAGCAGTAATCCGAAAATGGAAGAGCCGGCAAGCGAAGATGATTACGAGATTGAAGAATTAGAACCAGAGGAGAGAACAGAGAAAGAATGATAAAAGCAGTTATTTTTGACATGGATGGCGTGCTAATTGACACAGAAAAATGGTTGAATATATACTGGCAGCAGGCGGCAAAAGAGGCGGGATTTCATTTTACCAGAGAGCATGGACTTGCAATCCGCAGCCTTGCAACAAAGTATACAGGACCTTATCTGCAAAAGATATTTGGACCGGAATTTGATTATGAAGCGATCCGGGCGAGACGCAAACAGCTCATGAAAGAACATATTGAGAAAAATGGGATTGAGAAAAAGCCGGATGTGGATGAAATCCTGGATTATCTCCGCTCAAAGAACATCAAGACTGCCGTTGCAACAGCAACGGATCCGGAACGTACAAAACAGTATCTCACACAGATTGGTATCTACGATAAATTTGATCAGCTTGTGAGCGCCACAACCGTAGAGAACGGAAAACCGGAGCCTGACGTGTACCTTTATGCATGTGAGCAGATTGGGGAGAAACCAAAGGATTGCATTGCGGTGGAAGATTCGCCAAATGGAATCTTATCTGCATACCGCGCAGGGCTTTCTGTTGTGATGGTGCCGGATCTCGCAGAACCGGACGAGGAGACAGCGAAACTTCTGTATGCAAAATTTGATACACTCGCCGGATTGAAAACAATCATTTAGAAGAGAAAGAACTTTGGGGATTCCCGGAGTTCTTTTTTAAATGCATAAAACAATTGATTTATTAATTTAGTGTATGAAAGTCTTGATTTTTACAGGGAGTATCTTTATAATTCATATAAAAGCGCGAAAGACGAGTTGAGTTAGAAAGCTTCGCCGGAGATTGGGATGGAGGAACGTATGAAATTATATGATAGTGGCGTTTACCTTGTAAACGGAAAAGAAATTATGACGGACGCGGCAGAGGTACAGCAGAAGACGGGAAAAGCTGTCACAAAAGAGCAGGCTGCCGAAAATACCATCGCTTATGGTATTTTGAAAAAACATAATACTTCAGGAAACATGGACAAGCTTCAGGTTAGATTTGACAAGCTTACCTCACATGATATTACATTCGTAGGAATCATTCAGACCGCAAGAGCATCTGGCTTAGAGCGTTTTCCAATGCCATACGTCCTGACAAACTGCCATAACAGTTTATGTGCAGTCGGTGGTACGATCAACGAAGATGACCACATGTTTGGACTTACTTGTGCAAAAAAATACGGTGGAGTTTATGTTCCACCACATCAGGCAGTGATCCACCAGTTTGCAAGAGAGATGTTAGCAGAGAGCGGAGCAATGATCTTAGGATCTGATTCCCATACCCGCTACGGTGCATTGGGAACTATGGCAGTCGGCGAGGGCGGACCGGAGCTTGTAAAACAGTTACTGAACAAAACATACGATATTGATATGCCGGGCGTTGTAGGTGTTTACCTGACCGGAACACCACAGAAAGGGGTTGGACCTCAGGACGTTGCCCTTGCCATTATCGGTGAAGTGTTTGATAAAGGTTATGTGAAGAATAAAGTCATGGAATTTGTGGGACCAGGTGTGTCGAACTTAAGCGTTGATTTCCGTATCGGCGTGGACGTTATGACGACCGAGACGACCTGCCTTTCCTCTATCTGGAGAACCGATGAAAAGGTACAGGATTTCTATGCGATCCATGGAAGGCCACAGGCATACAAAGAGCTGAATCCGGGGGATGTGGCTTACTATGATGGAATGATCGAGATTGACCTCGGTCAGATCAAACCAATGATCGCAATGCCATTCCATCCAAGCAACACTTATACCATCGAAGAGCTGAATGCAAATCTGATGGATATTCTGGACGACTGCGAGAAACGTGCAGAAGTCAGCTTCGACGGAGCTGTAAAATTAGATTTAAAGAGCAAAGTAAGAAACGGAAAGCTTTATGTAGATCAGGGAATTATTGCGGGCTGTGCCGGCGGTGGATTTGAAAATATCTGTGATGCCGCAGACATTTTAAAAGGTGCAAGCATCGGACCGGATGAGTTTACATTGAGCGTATATCCGGCAAGTACCCCGATTTACATGGAACTTGTAAAAAATGGTGCAGTGGCAAGCCTCATGGAGACAGGAGCGATCGTCAAAACAGCGTTCTGCGGTCCTTGCTTTGGTGCCGGAGATACTCCTGCAAATAACGCATTCTCTATCCGTCACTCCACAAGAAACTTCCCGAACCGCGAAGGTTCCAAGGTCCAGAAGGGACAGGTTGCATCCGTTGCGCTTATGGATGCAAGATCCATTGCAGCAACTGCAGCAAATAAGGGATATTTGACCGCAGCTACCGATCTGGATGTAAATTATACAAAACCGAAATACTTCTTCGACAGCAGGATATACGAGAACCGCGTCTTTGACAGCAAGGGAGTGGCTGATCCAAGTGTGGAGATCCAGTTTGGACCAAATATCAAAGACTGGCCGGCAATGAGTGCATTACCGGAGCATATGGTATTAAAGGTTGTTTCAGAGATCCATGATCCGGTTACGACAACTGACGAGTTGATCCCATCCGGAGAGACTTCCTCCTTCCGATCCAATCCGCTTGGACTGGCAGAGTTTGCACTTTCCAGAAAAGATCCGCTCTATGTGGGACGTGCAAAAGAGATCCAGAAGGCAGAGAAGGCAGTGGAAGCCGGAGAGTGTCCGGTTGAGGCTGTACCGGAATTGCAGGCAGTGATCGATACGATCAAGACGGTTTATCCTGATTTTGGTGAGAAAGCGAGAAAAGAGAAAGGCTATGCAGGATTTGGAAGTACCATTTTTGCAGTGAAACCGGGGGATGGTTCTGCGCGTGAGCAGGCTGCTTCCTGCCAGAAGGTACTCGGAGGCTGGGCGAACATTGCGAATGAGTATGCAACCAAACGTTATCGTTCCAATCTGATCAACTGGGGTATGCTGCCATTCATTATCGGGAAGGGTGATCTTCCATTTGAAAATCTGGATTATCTCTTTATTCCGGAGATCAGAAAAGCTGTTGAGGACAAGCAGTCTGAAATCCAGGCTTACGCAGTGAAAGACGGCGCATTAAAACCATTCAGCCTTCATATGGATGCCCTGACGGATGATGAGCGGGAGATCATTTTAAAAGGCTGTCTCATCAATTACTACCGTGGTTAATTTAAAAATCTAAAAAGATGATAAAAACAGAGGTCTGCTTAGTGACAGACCTCTGTTTTTGCGTTAGAATGAGAGTATAAATTACGCTTAGAAGCGCATGTTTGCACAAGTCGTTTCCGGCAGAAAAAGGAGAGCTTAAGTTGGAAGAACTAAAACAAAACGAACAGATACAGACACCGAAGACAAAAAAGACAGATGAATTTCATTTGAAACAGATCACGATCATAGCGCTTGCTATTTTTATCACATTCTGTTGCTGCATTTTATTTTTCTTTGTCATATACCGTTATAATGGGTTTACAGATTTCTGGAAGAAACTGACATATATTTTACAGCCGGTCATTATCGGACTGGTTGTGGCATATCTTCTGAATCCGTTGATGAAACTCATAGATGGAAAGTTATTTTCCCTGTTTAAAGGAAAGATGAAGAGTGAGAAAAAAGCGAAAAAAATATCAAGAGGGCTGGCAATCGCAGGTGCACTGCTGTTTTTGGTAGGCATCATTGTCCTGCTGATCGCTGCGATCGTTCCATCCATCATCCAGAGCATACAGGGCATCATATCCACACTCCCTGCTGAGGTGCGTTCGCTTGTTGACTGGATCAATGATATCGCCAAGGGAGACAGCCAGATAGCGGACATTGCGGAAGAAGTAATCACACAGGCGGGTAACTTCTTTGAAAATTGGATGAAAAACACGCTGCTTCCACAGGCAGAAGTCTATATCTCTTCCATTACCAGCGGAGTGATCACCGGAGTAAAATTTGTGATCAATATTCTGGTCGGACTTATCATCTCTGTGTATGTTATGGCGAGTCAGGAAAAGTTTGCAGGTCAGGCGAAGAAAATCATTTATGCTATTTTTAAACCGGTCAGAGCCAATGTTGTAGTAGAGACTGTGCGGAAGAGCAACGAGATCTTTGGCGGATTTATCAGTGGAAAAATTTTAGATTCTGCCATTATCGGTGTGATTGCCTATATCGTGCTTGCGATCATGAAAATGCCGGATACCATGCTGGTGGCTGTGATCATTGGTGTGACCAATATCATTCCGTTTTTTGGACCTTTTATCGGGGCGATCCCATCCTTTATCATTATTGTTTTACAGAATCCGGTACAGGGATTATATTTCCTGATTTTTGTTATCATTTTACAGCAGGTAGACGGAAATATTATCGGACCGAAGATCCTCGGAGATTCCACCGGGCTTTCCTCTTTCTGGGTTGTATTTGCCATTCTCGTATTTGGCGGTCTGTGGGGCTTCCCTGGAATGCTGCTTGGTGTGCCGATCATGGCAGTGATTTATTATATTGTTTCCAATGTTGTCACATATTCCCTGAAAAAGCGTGGGATCCCGGCAACGGAGATAGATTATGTCAACCTTGACCGCATCGATAAGCACACCAATCAGCCGGTTTATGAGACCACGGAAAAGAATAAAAAACAGGATGAAAAATCGGCAGGGGAAGCATGATAATTTTTGACATCTAATTGTGCCTATGATAAACTAAAAGGTATCATAGACAAATTGAAAAAGGTAATGGATCATTACGGAAAATGCACAGTTTGAGGTGGCAGAATTGGATAAATATGAATATAAATTAAAGCTGGATCAGATGAAATCACTCACAGCCGAGGGGAAATACGAAGAGGCGGCTGAGATCGCGGATACCATCAACTGGCGTAAGATAAAGAACATTAACGCTCTGGTAAAAGTAGGAGAGATCTACGAGAAAGTAGGGCGTTATGATGAGAGCAAGGATGTTTTGCTGACGGCTTATGACAAGTCGCCGATCGGCAGAATGATCATTTATCGTCTTGCAGAGGTTGCAGTCAGGACAAAGAGTTTTGATGAGGCAAAAGAGTATTATCAGGAGTTTGTGGAGATCGCACCTCATGATAATTTAAAATACGTGTTAAAGTATGAGATAAGCAAAGCGCAGGGTGCAGATATCGGCACCCTTATTGGCATTTTAGAAGAACTCAAAGAGCAGGAGTATTCAGAAGAGTGGGCATATGAGCTTGCATATCTGTACCATAAAGCCGGTATGAGCGAGAAATGTATCGATGCCTGTGACGAACTGATCTTATGGTTTGGTGACGGTCCATATGTGGAACGTGCATTAGAATTAAAGATGCTGTACCAGCCACTGACAAAACAGCAGGAAGACAAGTACCGCACATTCCGTCAGAGACATGACGGCGTTGTAGAAGTGAGACCGGAAGATCCGTTAGAATCCGGGGAGATCATACCGGAACCGGTGCAGATCAAAGATGTGAAGATGTCTGCGGAACGCTTTAACACACAGAACCTGCAGGAAGAACTTCAGAGAAGTATGCAGGAGATCATGAATGCCACGGAAAAAGAGGCAGTCAATGATACGATGGATAACATTAAGAAACTGGTAGAGGATATTCCGTATCTCCAGATTCCATCCGAGAAAGAAGAAGAGCCGCAGGAAGAAGAAGTTTACCAGCATATTGAGACAGATGAGGAGATTGACAATTCTTTAAAATCCAATTTCCAGGAGATGTTAGTGGATGAGGATGGACAGATGAGCCTTTATATGCAGGGAGGCAGAGTGGCAGAGCCGCAGGTATCCGGACAGATGAGCATTGAGGATGTGCTTGCTGAATGGGAAAAGACCAAGCGTGCCGCAGAGGCAGCCTTGCAGGAAGCAGAGCAGAGAAAACTCGAGTCTGCAAAGGCGAGAGCACTTCAGGAAGCGGAAGAACTGCTGGGGCGGCTTGCGGATGTCATTCCAATGCTTGATTCCGGCTTGACGCCGAAGGATCTTCTGGATCAGAAATACTTAAGCAAAGACGGACAGCCGAACGACAGTGCAGTCTCCATGGTTACGAACATGAACCAGTTTTTACAGCAGGAGATCGACCGCCTCAGCGATGAAAATGCACAGATGGATGAACAGCTCGCAGCTGTCGGGGCATCTCCGGTTGGAGATTACATGGCAAACGCCGGTGTGGCTGCGGAAGACGCAGCACAGAACGTTGTGGCAGCCGGTGTACAGGAATTAATGGCAGAGGAAGAACTTCCGGAAATCGCAATGCCGGAAGGATTGGATGATATTGACAATCAGTGGGAGGATGAGGACTTCGAGGAGCTGGATGCAGAAGTTCCACAGGAGAATGCCGCATCCCTTGCAGAACACACAGCAGAGCAGACCAAACCGGAAGCGTTAGCAGAAGCGGACGACACAATGGAGGCAGGCACATCTGCGGAAGATGTGGAAGCAGCTATTTTAGCAGAGACTGCGCGCCAGATGGCAAAAGAATCAGTGGAAAAAGAAGAATTACCGGAGATTGAGCTGCCAGGGGACTTAGACCTTGGAAAAGAGGAAACAGCAGAAGAGATTCTTCCTGCCATTGCGGAACCGGAGGCATTTGAAGTTCCGGATACGATCGGTAAGCTTTCCAAAGAATTAAGAGAAATCTTTACATATTTTGTTCCAATCACGGGTATGGAAGAACAGCTCTGTCAGGCACTTACAGGTGCATCCCAGCATCTGACGAAGGGAGCGACAGCTGGAACCGGAAATATGATCATACAGGGCGGTTCCGGAAGCGGTAAGACAGTGCTTGCGACGAGTATGATCAAGGCATTACAGAAAGAAACCGGAAAGCCAAACGGCAAGATCGGCAAGATCGAAGCATCTGTCCTCAATCAGAAGGATGTTGCAGCATTGCTGAAAAAAGTAGCCGGTGGCTGTCTGATCATCGAAAAAGCCGGAGATCTGTCCCGCGAGACAGCGTTAAAACTTTCTCTTTTATTAGAACAGGATACAAGTGGAGTGCTTGTGATCATTGAGGATACAAAACACGGAATCCAGAAGGCTTTATCCAGAGATGATGGATTTGCAGCGAAGTTTTCTGAGAAGATCAATATTCCTATTTTTACCAGTGATGAGCTGGTTTCGTTTGCAAAATCTTACGCAAATGAATTGGGATATACCATTGATGAGATGGGTGTGCTGGCGCTGTATAATAGCATCAGTAATATTGAGCACGCTGACAGGGAGACAACCCTGACAGAGGTAAAAGAGATCGTCGATAAAGCAGTAGCACATTCAGAAAAGGGTGGTTTGAAAAAGGCGTTCAGCATTATCACATCCAGAAGATATGATGAGGATGATTACATTATCTTACGGGAGAAAGATTTTGACTAAAGAAGAAAACCACAGTGAGTCTGCGGTTTAGAGATAGAAGTGAAGAGGGGTAGGGATTATGGCGAATTTTACTGAATTAGACCGCTATCTGTTCGGTCAGGCGACACATTACGATATTTATCGGAAGCTGGGGGCACATTTTGCAGAGGTAAAGGGAGTAAAGGGAGTATACTTCGACCTGTGGGCACCGAATGCGGAAAGAGTTTTCTTGATCGGCTCATTTAACGGATGGAATGAGACGGCAAATGAGATGACACGCCTGAAACCGGAGACAATGGGGATTTACGAATTGTTCATTCCGGGATTGAAGGAGGGGGAGCTATATAAGTATCTGATCGAGACAAAAGATGGCAAGCGTCTTTATAAGGCAGATCCTTATGCAAATTATGCAGAACTCCGGCCGGGAACAGCATCTGCGATTGCGGATATTGAACATTTTAAATGGACAGACAGCAAGTGGATGGAGAACCGTAAAAAAGAAGAGGATGTGTATGCACAGCCGATGGCAATCTACGAGGTTCATCCGGGCTCCTGGAAACGTCATCCGGGCAGGGATGATGAAGGATTTTACAGTTACAGGGATCTCGTAACCTATCTGATCCCATATGTAAAAGAAATGGGGTACACACACATTGAGCTGATGGGTATTTCGGAGTATCCGTTTGATGGTTCCTGGGGATATCAGGTGACCGGATATTATGCACCGACTTCCCGCTACGGAAAACCTGAGGACTTTGCATATTTTATCAACGAGTGCCACAAGAATAAAATCGGTGTGATCCTGGATTGGGTACCGGCGCATTTTCCAAAAGATGCCCATGGACTGGCAGAGTTTGATGGTACATGCCTGTATGAGTATGCAGATCCAAGAATGGGAGAGCATCCGGACTGGGGAACCAAGATTTTTGATTATGGCAAAAATGAGGTGAAGAACTTCCTGATCGGCAGTGCGCTGATGTGGGTAGAACACTATCATATTGATGGTCTCCGTGTGGATGCGGTTGCCTCTATGTTATATCTGGATTATGGAAAAGAAGAAGGACAGTGGGTCCGCAATAAATATGGCGATAATAAGAATCTGGAAGCCATTGAGTTCTTTAAGCATATTAACACATTGATTCTGGGACGTAACCACGGAGCGGTGATGATCGCAGAGGAATCTACTGCATGGCCGAAAGTGACCGGACCGGTGGAAGAGGACGGACTGAACTTCAGTTATAAATGGAATATGGGATGGATGCATGACTTCCTTGATTATATGAAGTTAGACCCATATTTTAGAAAAAATAATCATCATAAAATGACATTTGCCATGAGTTATAATGCGAGCGAACATTATATCCTGGTGTTATCTCATGACGAAGTGGTACATTTAAAATGCTCTATGCTCAATA
>OFMT01001666.1_pt1 | contig 15291 bp, 18 predicted proteins | sample 1541891 | NCBI WGS metagenome assembly OFMT01 (sample SAMN04209230, study PRJEB22552) | human gut metagenome | biome: gut; material: feces | host: Homo sapiens | place: USA: Oklahoma | reverse complement strand
ACGAATTGAGCCAGTGAGTGAAATTTAACGATTCTCTCACTGGTTCTTTTCATTTCATATAAAATTAAAATTTCAATCAAATAAAAAAGTCAACTTGTACATATCAAATTTCTCTTCATAGGTTATAACTTATATTTTTATTTTCAAAGTATACCATATCCCATGATTGTTCCGTTATTAATATTATAGCTTCTCTGGTTCACGGCATTGCTGGAGTTTCCTTCTACGGTGTATACGGTACTGCCTTCGGTTTTCTCCACGATTCCCACATGGTCTGAGGTTCCGTCCCCGTTCCAGTCAAAAAAGATCAGGGTTCCGGGTGCTGGGGAATATCCCCGGCTTTTCCACTTTCCCTTGCTCTGGAACCATGCGATTCCATCATCGCACAGGGAGAATTTTGGCATCTTGCCGCTCTCGATGAGTCCTGCCTGATCCCCACACCAGCTGGCAAAGCAGGCACACCATGCCACATGGCTGTCAAAGCCATACCACGACCAGAACTTCTGGCCTCCCTCATTTCCAAGCTGGGTAAGTGCCACCGATACGATCTGGCCGCTGCCTCCAAACAGGCCGGCAAACAATCCGCCGCTGGAATAATACCGCAGGACATGTGGGACGTACTCTGGGTCGCCATAGGCACTCCATCCATGCGAAGCCGCCTGCTCGTTGGAGAACTGCAGGGCATTTTCGGCACTGTAACCGCCATACTTCCGTATCGCCCACGTTATGTATCCGTTGCCGTAGTTATATCCTTGCAGGGACAGTTTCAGCTTATCCATATCCTGTGGACTGGTGCATCCGGCTTCCTTCAGGCAGTCTGCATAATACTGGATTCCTACCTGTATGGAGTAATCTGCGTCCTGGATGGCATTGGGACTGTTGGAGTACCTAGTGTTGTATGGGCACTCACTGCTCTGCATGGGATCGGTTCCCCGGCCGCCGGATTCCTGCATCATGATTGCCTGTATCACGGAAACGTATTCGGGGATTCCGTACTGGTTGGCATATTTCTGGATAGCTGTTGTATAGGAAAGGACTTCCTGACTCAATGCTTCGTTGCTCTCTGAGCTTCCTGAAAATGCCGCACCGCCAATGATTCCAACCATGATAACCAATAAAAGAACGATAACTGCTCCGGCGGCTCCCAGTGCAGCCATCATGGACTGCACGGTTTTCGCTGCCACTTCCACGGCGGCCCTAGCTGCCTTGAATGTATTCTCCCCTGCCCTTGCCGTTTTCTGTATCCGACGGATTCCATCAGAAGTCTGCAAGGCTGCTTTCTTCGCCGCCTGTTTCGCTGCCCTTCGTTCCATCTGCTTCTGCATCCGGGCTGTCAGGGCGTTGGAGCTGGCCGCACGGAGCTTCTGCTCTGGCTGGACGCTGATCTTCGCAGACTGGGGAGCCGTCTTGATGATACGCTTCTGTATGGTTTTCGGCTCCGGCTGTTTCCTTGGTTTTTCTTTAATCCGAATGGTTTCCGGCTGTTTCTGTCGGATGGCGGTCTGCCTTACTGTATCTTTTGCTTCCTTCTTCCGGCTCTGTTCTCGGATGGAGAGCTGCTTCATTTCTGCTATTTCCTGTCTGTTCTGGATTCTTGGTGTCTCCCTGGCAGCCCGGATCTTCTGCTCTTTCGTTTTGACGGCATCTGAAACCACCTTTTGCCGCTGGGCTTCCTGGATCTGTACTTCCCGGATCTGTGCTTCCTGAGCTTCCCGGCTGGCAGGATTGGCGGTCTGTGTGTCCCCTGTTCCTCTGGCGGTTTCTTTCTCCGCTTCTTTTTTGCCAGCGGCTCTCTGTTTGATCTTCTCGTAGGAAGTCTGTGCGGCTGTCTTTCCGGCTCTGGTTACAGTTCTGCCTGTCTTTCTTGCAGCCCATTCCTCTGCGGATGTGACTTTCCCACTGGCATATTCGGATGGGGACTGTTCTCCCATGTCATTGTCCCTGGCATTTGCGATGGTCTGGGATTTTTCCTTGCTCTCCAGTATGGCCGTCCGCATCAGCTCCTTGGGGATTCTGGAGGCAGGATTTTTGGTCTTTGGTTTTGTTGTAACTTCTTTGGTTTTGATATCCTTCATCTCTCACCTCCAGTCCCGGCTTGTCCCGCTCTTACGCTTCGCCCGGCTTGGTTGTCATCAGGCGGTACAGTTTTGTATTTCTTGGAAACGAATTTTCAAACGGCACCAGATTCCCGGAACAGCGGATCAGACCATGGCCGGCACCCACATTGGTGATGTAGGATAACTGGTTGTCTGAAATATTCAGAAGTGCCGCCAGCTCATCCCGGTCGGTGGTAGCCTGATTCAAAAGGATCAGGAACTCACTGTTCGCCAGCATCAGGCGGGCGGTATCGGATTTCAGAAGTTCCTCAACGTTCTGGGTAAGTCCGGTTACAAATCCGGAATACTTACGGATACGCTTGTACAGGCGGTAGAAAAAGTCCGCACTGTATTCATAGCGGAACAGCAGATAAAACTCATCCGCAAAGATCCATGTCGTTTTTCCCTTCTTCCAGTTCTGGATCACACGGTTAAAAATCGAATCCAATGTGACCAGCATGCCAAGGGGCATCAGCTGTTCGCCCAGCTCCCGGATGTCATAGTCGATGATACGGCTCTTCGTGTTGACATTGGTTTCCTGGGCAAAGGTGTTCAGACTGCCATTGATAAACAGTTCCGAAGACAGAGCCAGCCCTCTGGCTTCTTCCTCCGGCTGGAGCATGAGTTGTCGGTACAGGTCCTTTAAGGTCGGCACCTGCCCTTTGTAACCGCCCCTCATATAATCCCGGTACACATCTGCGGTGCAGCGGTCAAGGATGGATTTCTCCTTTGCCGAAAGGTTTCCGGCTCCTACGAGCTGCTCAAACAGGGAAAGGATAAATTCTGACTTCTCAATCAGAGGATTTCGGTCATTGCCATAGGCAGAATCCATATCCAGTGCATTCAGATGGGTATCCGAGGTTGCCGAGATCCGGATGACCTCTCCGTTTAAGGCTTCCACCAGAGAAGCAAACTCCGACTCCGGATCGAGGATGAGGATGTCATCTTCCGTGGAAAGGGCAAGGTCTACGATCTCCTCTTTTGCCGAGAAGCTCTTGCCGGAGCCGCTGACACCCAGTCGGAAAGAGTTGCCGTTTAACAGCTTCCTTCGGTCTGCCACCAGCATATTTTTGCTGACGGCATTCTGCCCATAATAGATGCCTCCCGGCTGCATGATTTCCTGCGTATGGAACGGGATCAGGACGGCGGTGGATTCTGTAGTAAGGGTACGCACTGCATCGATTTTCCGCAGGCCATACGGCAGGACGGTATTCAGTCCATCGACCTGTTGCCACTTCAAAGTTGCCATCTGGCAGAGGTGTTTTCTCGCAATGGAATACAGGGTTTCCGTATCGGAGTCCAGTTGTTTCTTGCTGTCTGCCATATGTACCATTGTCAGGATGCCGAACATCATCCTCTGATCCCTGGTGGTCAGATCGTCCAGCATTTCCTTGGTCTCTTTTCTCTGCAGCTCCATGTCATAGGGAACTACGGCTGAAAAGTTATTGTTGGCATTCTGGCGTCTCTGCCAGTTGGTGACGTTTGTCTCCACGCCCAGCAGTCGGTTCTGGATCTCACGCACCGCTTCGTCTGTCGGTACGGGGATGATATCAATGGACAGCATCAGGTTCCTGCCAAGGCTGCACAGTTCGGAGATCATCTCATCCTTTACATAGCTGGCGTAATCTTCCATAAAAAGGACTCTGCCGTACTGCTCGCCCAGCTTGAAATGGTCGTTGTGGAACTCCATCGTGTCCGGGCAGATCCAGTCCTTGAAGCTGTGTCCCTTTTTCGCAAAGGCTTTCATGTCAAACGGAAAGCTCTGTGGAACGTCTGCCTTGAAAAAGTCCCGGAAGATCTGTAGCCTCTGCTCTGCATCCAGCTCTTCCCCAATAGAGGACAGCTTGGCCAGATGGGTGATGATGTCCGTTCCCACACGTGCGAAATAGGTTCTGGCTTCATCGATGTTTTTCTTGTGGACGCTGATGGTCAGATAGCGTTCCTGGTAGATACTGTTGTTGGTACCGGAGATCTTGGAAAGGAGCATGTCATTGTACTCTTTCCGGTACTCGTCCAGACCGTCCCCTTTCATCGGGATCAGCAGGGACTGCTCAAACTCTTCCTTGTTGATCTTACGATTGTTCAGGGTGATCTTCGCCGTACAGCCAGAATCCAGTGCATTTAAAAGTTCAGAGTAGTCCAGGAACATTTCCGTCTTATCCGCTTTACTGGCAATGGAATAGTTGATATCCGTAAACCGGAATGTCCTGGAATACTTGCTCTCCACCTGAAAAATACCATCTGGCCAGATCTTGCGAATCGGGATGGCCTGCTGGACAGACTTCGGTACTTTAAATTTTTCCTTGTCCTGTTTCAGTGTCTGACTCAGGGTTTTAATCAAAGGCATCACCCCTTCCTCTTCGCTTCTTTGGTTTCTTCTGTTTCGTCCGCTTCTTTTCCAGAAGTTCCGCTCCGTTTCCCATCATCTTTTCACCCAGCCGCAGGCTCTCTTCCATGCAGGAAAAGTACAGGTTCTCTGATTTGAATACCAGCCGTTTCGGGTACAGCAGTTCGGATTTAATGACTACCCATGCAAACTGTTCTGCCGTCATGCCGTGGTAACGGAAAAAGCCGCAGGCTGCAAAGGGAGCCGCCCCAAGCACGCACAGCCATCCGGTTACCTGTTCCCCGGCATATTTCCGGGTGACAAAATAGATTCCAAGGGCTGCCAGGATCGCCAGTACCGAAAATAAGCACTGCCGGAAGCTTAAGCCCCAGAACATTGACTCCTGATAGTCTCGGATTTCTTTATTCATTTTCACTTCCATGTTGTTTCCTACCTTTCTCTTTGTAATCTCTGTTTTTTCTTTTGTTTCTGTTTTGGTACATCCCTTTGCCGGATGCCATTTCTTTCCATAAATCTTTTTGTTCCTTCCGGATCAAGCTCTGCCAGTTTTTTCAGGTCGAATGCAACCCTCTGGAAAATGCAGTAACCGGAGGATGCGGTATCCGGCTGTATCGTTCCCAGCTTATGCTGCTTTATAAAACGAAGCTTTTCTTTGCTGAAATTGTGGTCGATATAGGCTTCATTGATACCGCCCAGCGGAGCAAAAGGCAGGTTTACCGTAAGGTCTGCAAAGCTTTCCGGGTATCCATCTTCCATATGGTAAAGCCCGATATAGAGATTGTCATCGCTCATGTAACTGTCTACCCTGAGAAATAATTCCTCCCGGCCATACTGCCAGTCGTAGCTCAGTGTCTTTGGTTCTTCCATTTTTTTCGCCTCCTATAATCCCATGATTTCTTTTACGATACGGTCGGATGCCTTGACTGCCCCGACCAGTACCAGCAGGTTAAATACCAGTTCCCCGACGTAATTCCAGACAATGGTCACGGCGGACAGGCTGGTGTCCCCGATGGCCGGCGGACTTGATGCAAACACCGAAAAGATGATGCAGGCCAGTGCGATGATGGCTCCTTCCAGACATACCCCGGCGTAGGAACGGATAAAGTTCTTTCCTACAGACTGGGTTGGCTCCCCGGCAAAGGTTGCCAATGGAATCGGTGCGATGGCTGTGTACATATACAGCTTAAACATTCTCCCGTATACAGTCAGAATCATGACAAATGACAATACCGTAATCAGCAGGCTTCCTAATAAAGTTACGATCCACAAAGGGATAGATTCCAGCATCCCGACCGCTTCGATCTTGTCCACGATCTCCGAGGGCAGTTCCGTTACGGTTCCCCCTGCCATCCCGGAGTGGGACATGATGTTGGTCACGATGCCCTGCACAATGGAAAAGATCGCTGTCAGAAGCTCCATGCCGGACATAACGGCTCCCTGTGCCAGTGCAAAACGGATAAAGGCTTTCACTACGTGTTCCGGCTTTTTCATATCCGTGAAACTCCCACAGGTTTTTACCAGCCCTGCCGCAAAGAACAGAACCAGCAGGCCGTACCCGATGGCTTTCAGTCCACCGTTGATGTTCGTCATCACGCTCCAGATTGCCCCGCCCTTGAAATTCTCCGGGCTTTGCGTCAGCAGTGTCCAGATTTCAGCCAGCTTGTCGCTCCAGGTCTGCAAGGCAGAATTTAGATTCTGTACGATCCAGTTATCACTCAAACAGTTTCACCTCCCATCCTCAAAAGTGAGCAGGGAGCCGGCATTTCGCATGGCTCCCCTTCTGGACTCTTCTCCTATCCCATGATCAGATCCAGGATCTCTTTTGCAAAGGTAATGATGATACCGCCTGCCAGTGTCAAAAATCCGTTTGCCCTCTGGCTTGGATCGTGGCTCTTTAAGGACAGACCGACCTGCACGATACCAAATCCCAGCAGGATCAGGCCAATGGCGCGGATCAGGGAAAAGATAAACGTGGACAGGTTATTGACTACGGTCAGCGGATCGCCTGCGGCATAAACGCAGGTCGCCCCAATGCAGATCGACAGTACCATGACTGCATACAGAGCAAACAGTTTCTTCTGCCCTCTCTTCATCTTTAGCGGTGCGGTCTCTTTCCTGATTTCTGTGTGTTTCTTATTTTTCAGTAAATTCATTGGCATTCCTCCCATCAAAAAAGCTCCCCGATGATGTCCTCATCCAGAAGCAGTTCGTAATCGTCATATCTTGTTTCGTCAAATGTAAAATCGTCATGCGCCAGCGGTGCTTTCGCATAATTGAACGGGCCGGCACCTCCGTCCTCGGTATACCGGATGTTGGGATGCTTCATCAGGTCATACTTGGCATCCAGTATGGGCCGCTCCCCGCGGATAAACAGAAGTGCATTCTGGTTATCCAGCATACGGACTTCATCCGGCTGTAACAGCTCCCTTCCGCTCTGCTGGAAGTTGGTGGAGTAGCTGCCGGATTTTCCTTTGGTTTGCCCGTAGGTGTTGGTGTCTATGGTTTCTTTCCCCAGTAATTCTGATACATATTTGTGTGTCTCTTTTTCATTGCCGCCCAGGTACAAAAACTCATCGCAGTTGCCCACCAGACTTTCCCAGGAGTCCTTGAACAGAGCCTTTAGCTGGCTCATGTTCTGGATGATGATGCTGCAGTAAATGGAACGGGAACGGCAGGTTGCCAGGATCTTCTCAAACTCATTTGGCAGGGATACGTTTGGAAACTCATCCATGATGCAGTTGACCGGAACCGGGAGGGCACCGCCATGCACACGGTCTGCCATGTAATAAAGCGTCTGGAAAAGCTGGCTGTAGATCATGCCTACCAGATAATTCAAAGAGGTGTCTGCATCCGGGATACAGCAGAAAAGGGCAACTTTTCTTTCTCCCATGTTGGAAAGATCCAGTTCATCAGTATTGGTCAGCTTGGCGATCTGCGGCAGATTGAAGGCTGCCAGCCGGACACCTACACTGATCAGGATGGACTTGGCGGTCTTTCCTGCCGCCTGCTTGTAAATGTGATACTGCTTGACGGCAATGCTGTCCGGGTCCCGCATCTCCAGACGGTCAAACAAAATGTCCAGAGGGGACTCGTAGTCCTCGTCCTCTTCTTTTACCTGTGCCGAGCCTAACATCTCCATAATCATGGCGAAGTTCTGTTCTTCCGGCGGAGCTTCGTGGAGCAGATACAGCATCAGTGCCTGAAGCAGTGCGGTTTCGCTCTTCTCCCAGAAGGGATCGGAGGACTGGGAACCTTTGGGTGTGGTGTTTTGTATCAGATTGGAAATAAGACGGAGCACGTCTTTGTCATCGTGGACATACTCGAATGGATTGTAGCAAAAAGATGTGTCGGGATTGATGAGGTCAAAGACACGCACCTCATATCCTTTCTTTTCCAGCAGACCGCCTGTCTTTCGGAGCAGCTCGGCTTTCGGATCGGTGATGACCATCGAACAGCAGCACTGCATGATGTTTGGCAGGGCAAAGCCTCTGGATTTTCCTGCACCGGAGCCTCCCACTACGAGAATGTTGAGACATCTGCGGTGCTTGTGGGTGTCAAGGCTAATGCGGAAGTTCTGTGTCAGCAGGATGTTCTGGGAGTACGGCTTCTTGCTATATTTCTTACAGATCTGCCGGGCATCGCCCCATCTGGCAGAGCCATGTTCTTCCCCTCTGCGGTAGTTCTTCTGACTGGAATAAAAAATGCCGATCCCGGCTGCGTAAAGTAACGTGCAGACCAGCATCGACTTGATGGTGTATTCCGTATAATGAAACTGGAAGGGATGGTTCAGCTTTTCTGTGAGAACCTCCATCAGCTCGAAAAGATTCCTGCCCGGCTGGATGGCATCCGCAAGCAGGATTGCTACCCACCAGATGACAGGCAGTCCGGCAAGCCAAATCACCCAGTCTGACTTCCGGCTGTTTGTTACCGGGATGGCTGCTGTTTGGGCCTCTCTGCTCTTGGCAGGTCCGTAATGTGGAAGCTGTCCACTCCCGGAACGAGGGCAAGGCTGCTTCCATTCTCCCAGTTTACGTGGATCTGCCCTGCATCGTCTACCATATCCACCTTACCTTTTAAGCCGGGTGGCATGTGGCTCTCCCCCTCCATGCTGTTAAGCGTGACCTCGGTTCCCGGCGGATATCTTCTCCGCATGGCTTCTATTCTTTCTTGTGTCATATTTCTGTATATTTGTACCACATCCTTTCTTCATCTTCCCCTTCCACGGTATGGGCGGTATCTGGATTTCATGATCTTTAACAGGACGCTGTCGATCCCATCGGAATAGCGTCCGTTTTTCAGGTATGTGTCCCGGAGCTGGTTTAAGGCTTCCACGGATTTGCTGTGTTCGGCTTCTGTCAGGTAGAGCTTTCCCTCTTCCTGCTCTGCCAGCTTCAGAACCAGATCCCGTGTGGTATCCACCGGAAGCCCCTGTTCTTTTTCCTGCCGGAACACTTCCCGGAGTGCATGGATCAGCATGTGGTTCATGATCCGGTCCATCTTTACATATCGCATTCTTGTCATAGGCGAGCCTCCTTTTTTCCTCTTTTTTCTCAACCACAACATACCACACTTCCTCCCGGAAAGCTACTGCAAAAGAGCCGGAAAAGCCCCTTTTTATCAGCGTTCCGGAGACTTTTTACTCTTGGCAGGTTTCTCCGTTTTTTCCTCCGGGATGGCAAATTCATCGGTCATAAATTCCTGCTCGCTTTTGCCAAGGTTGCGGTCTACCTGCTTGCCAATGGAATAGGCTGCACTCTTTACATCCTGGATAAAGGAGCGGAGTTCTTTCGGATCTTTCTGTCCGAATGCCTGCATCTGGCATACCTTGTCAAAGGAAAAACCGGAGACATCCACGCCGTATTTCTGTGCTGTCACATACGCCGCACAATAGGCCTGTGCCGATACCCCTGCCCGGCTGTAGCTTCCATCGTGATGGTCAAGGGATGCACAGGCCAGCTCCCGGCTGATGGAATGGAACGTTGCATTTTCGCTCATGCCATTTCGGACATAGATCGTCCGCTTATTCGGGATGTACTGTGCCTGTACCTTATCCGGCAGATTGTCTGCGATCTGAATCCGTACCTCGCTGTCGGTCAGCAGTGCTTCCATCAGCTGGTCCATCGGCTTTGGCTCTGCCTCTTCTGGCTGCTTGGTACGGATCTGGCTGATGTCATAGGCTTTCTGGATGGAGTACCCCTGCTGGATGACACCGTCCTTTTCATATTCCTGTCCGACAATGAAGTTGTATCCCTTGCTTCCGGTCTTGACTACCTTGCCTTCTTCCTTCCATTTTTCAAAGGTCTTGACCTGCCGGATCTCCGGATTCTGTGCATAAAACAGGAACAGGTTGTCTGTCCTCTGCGGCTTGCACTGTCCCATAAAATCAAGGAATCCTTTTAAGGAGTCCCCATTCTGGAAGACCTCCTGTGCCTTTCCATCGATCATACCCCAGATTTCTTCCCTCTCCTGCTTTTTCTGTGCGGCATATTCTTCTTTCGATAACCGCTGGGTGGACTGCTCCTGCGTGTCCTGCCCTAAAAATTTTGTCAGGTCCATCTCCTACCTCGCTTTCACCTTTCGTTTCTTTCTTGCTTTCTTCTGCGTTTTCCTTGGTCCACGGTTCTTTTCCCGGCTCCGCTTCTGGGATTCCTCTGCTTTCTCCCGTTTGATGTTCTCCAGCTCCCGGCGGACACTGGGACGCTCCTGTTCCCTCTGCCCTGCATCAGTCCCTTTTTCCTGCCCGGTAGAAATATTTCTGCTGTGCAAGGAAGAGCCGGACAGATTCTCTTCCCCCTCTTCCTGCACCGGGATAAAATTTTCCGGTTCGGAAAACTCCTTTTCGGGATGATTCTGGTTCTTTTCCTCTTCAGAAAAGTCCATGTCACCGACCTGGAATGCTTCGTCCAGATCGCTGATTTCAAACTGCACCTCGCCCTCCGGCATCTGCACAGTTTCCTGTACTGCTTCGGTTTCCGGTGCTTCCATTCCGGCGGTTACCTCATGGACAGCTTCCCCGACTTCGCTCCTTACAAAATCAAGGTTCATCTTATCCATGACACGGTTGACTTTGGCTGCATCATCGGCAAAGACCATGACCTCGCTCATCTCCGGGTTCTTTTTATCCCGGATGATCACATAGAGCAGTCCTCGTTTCCTGCCCTCACTGCAGAATTCTCTCAGGCGGTCGGACGGCACGGTAAAGAACTTCAATGGCTTGTTCTCCTTTAACATCCGCACCATTCTGGTCTTGCCCCTCGTTTTCTTCTGGTCTTTTAATACGGCGGCAACAAATACCGCCAGATGCTTTGCCAGCGTACCCGAAAGCCTGAGCCCGTGGTCCACGCCGTCCAGCGAATACCGGACGATCTGGTCCGCCGCATCGCCTCCATAATTCATATCATTCACCTGCTTTCTGTTCTCGGTTGTCTGTTTTTCTCCGTCTGCTCTTCCTGTTCTGCCTGCCTCTGGATCTGCTCTGCCAGACGCATCTTTTCTTCCATCTCTCTGGACTGCTGTTCGATCCGGATACAAATGCGGATATCCTTTCGAAGCGGCTTCAGTTCTTCGGTGATCTGACCGATCCTGACACTGTCCGGTTCGCTCCGGTAGAGCCGCTTCCGCTCTTTCGTGAGTGCCTGTACCCTCTCTTCCAACGATGTGCGGTAGGCGAGTAGCTCTTCACGGCTAGTAATCTGATGCTTCTGTAGAAATTCCATCTGCTCGATCCTGGCATCCAGTTTTCGGATGTCTGCCCGGAGCACCGGGGAAATCCTTTTCGGCTTCTGCTTTAGTGCACCCATCTGGTACAGATAGGAATAGTACAGGGCCTGTATCCCTTTTAACTTCTTTTTCGGGAATCTGGAATCTCCTTCTTTTCCAGCAGGTATCCTGCTCTTGGGCTGCAAGATCCACTGCCGGATGCTCTCTTCCGAGTAATGCTTCCCAAGGCTCCGCAGACGGATATACCGTTCCATCCCCGGTGCTTTTAATGCAATGTACTTCCGGTTCAGCTTCCACTGGTATCCCCTCTGCTTCATCTGTTCCAGAAACTGTTTCCATGTGAAGCTCTCTGCCACAGCATCCCGGATGTCCAGACGGATCGAGGTTCTCCAGGTCGGCTTTCCGTCCTGTTCTGCCATCCACTGTGCATAGGATTTCCCTTTGCCGTTTTTCGGTTCGATGACAGATAAGCCGTATTTCAGGCATAAGGCATCCGAAGCTTTCCGCACATCCTCATAGTAACTCCTGCTGTTGCTGTGGTACTTTTTCCCATCTTCCATGCTCACGGAATTAAACACGATGTGGTTGTGGTAATGCTCCGTATTCAGATGGGTGGTGATGACTGCTTCGTATTTTCCCTGAAGGAGCCTTTCTGCCATTTCCATGCCGATCTGGTGAGCAAGCTCCGGGGTGACTTCCCCTTTGACAAAGCTCTGCACCAGATGGTACCCCTGTACTCCGTCCATCTTGTGGTATCGTTTCTTCGTAGCTACCATATCTTGATAGGCAGTCTCACAGACGCAGCCGATGGCATCCTCAAAAACGGAACGCTCCGTCTTGTCCCGATTCATGGCGTAATCGATGGCTTCTTCCAGAGAGCCGGCACTCTGCCCTTTCTTGGTGGTCTTATCCTTGTTTCGGATGTACGTGATGGAATTGTCCAGACGGCTGACCGGGATGATACTGGTGTATGCCATCGGCTACCATTCCTCTTTGACCAGCCTCCATGTCTCTTTCGTCATGCGGAGCATTTCCCGGATACTCTCTTCCCCGGCCATCCCACAGCCGTTGGCTACATGGGCAAGCTGATTGGCGTTGTTGCACAGACCGGATATTTTCCGCAAAAGCTCCGTATGATGCTCACAGGGTCTTGCCCGGACTTCGCCACCCATGACAATGGAACGGATGTATTCCTCACGGGACAGGCCGCTTTTTTCTACCTGCTCTTCCAGAAAACGCAGCTCTTTTGCATTGAGGCGGACTGGTATCACATGGTTTCTTTTTCTCATCTCTTCACCTGCTTTCCAACGGGTTATTGGTTGTTGCTCCATTACATTTCACGATTTTTCCAGATCAGGAAACCTGCCAGGACGCCGATGGCTACCGCTGCAGCAATGATCTTTTTCTTCATATGGGCCTCACCCCCTTTCCGATACCTGGCACAGCTCCATCGGGGCGAACATGATCCCTCTCTTTTCCATCTCTTTTGCGAATTCCAGGAGGTTCCATTTTTTCCCATCAATCATAGCAGAATCGGCATCCAGATAGTGGCAGGTGGATACGTTCCGCTCTCCATTTGGGGCATTCTGCACAAGGCTTTCCCCGTCTGCCAGACGGAACAGTTCCTCTCCCTGGCTGTTTACAAAACAGATGCACACGCCGTGGTCAATGATCTCCTTTGGTTTCATCCGGCACCGCTCCAGTGCCTCATCCTCACGTTTTCCAGCTATGAAAAGACACATTGCAAAAACGCCCATTACTCCTCCGGTCATTGTGCCAAGTATAAATCCCAACATTTTTTCGTTCTCCTTTCGTCTGTTTACGGCTCGGTATGGGGGATTGGGGTTCTCCCCAAAGTGCGTTTGGATATCCAAACGCTATGCTTGCAAAACCAGTCGCATCCGGTTTCGTCCCCTCTGAACCAGTCGTTTTTCTGAATCATTCATTTTCCTTGATTTTGCTCAACCCATCCAGTGTGGTACAGATGATATGGAGTCTGTCAGCCATGCTGATCTCCGTGTTCATCGTCCCGGTGGTCTCTTTTCCGCAGACAACCACCATCCTGCACCGCCTTAATATCTGGTGGGACATTCTCCGCATGGCCTGCATATCCTCTGCATCCCCGTCATCAAGGAATGGGGAAAAGCTGTACTGCGGGCAGATCGGCACATATCCCAGTTCGTAGATCTTCCGGCAGTACCGCTGTACTTTGGTCTTTCCTTCTTCTGCAGAACAGCAGACATAAGCAAGTGCCTGTTCCAATACGACCATCTCCTTTCCTGGCCGGACAGGTTTCCTCTGCCCGGCGTTTTTCCAAAAAGAAACACCCACAAAGCATTCCGCTCTGTGGATGTCTTGTGGACATCTGGATTCTTTTCTTCTCTTTTTCAGATGTCTGCCAGACATCCGGCTACTGTGGTTCTTTGTTTTCCGCTTCTTCCCCAGCTTCCAGTGCAATGCGGACACGGTCGCTTCCCAGCTTATAATACGCATCGGTCACTTCAATGCCGACTGCCTGATAGCCCGACTCTGTCGCCGCAAGGATGGTCGTGCCAGCTCCGGCAAACGGGTCTAAGATCAGGCCGCCCGGCTCACAGATCTGGATGACATCCTTCATCAGCTGGAGCGGCTTTTCTGTCACATGGATGCGGTTCTGGGGATTTCCATAACGAAACACACCCGGAAGGCAGGACACCGGGCGGTTGATCGGCATCGGTCCGTTGCTTCCCCATACAATATATTCTGCCTGCTGGCGGAATCTGCCTTTCTGCGGACGGGAGTTCCCCTTGTCCCAGACGGCAGTCCCTCTCCAGATCCACCCTGCCCACTGGAGGGCATCGGTGATGGACGGGTACTGTCTCCAGTCAATAAAGAGGCAGATCGGAGCCCCTCTCTTGCAGGCTTTCCGCACATCGTACAGCCATTCTGCCATCCAGTGGGTCCAGGAACGCTGGTCTTTATTATCCCCATCAAAATCCGGCAGGGCATTTTCTGCTTTCATGCTGCTGTACTTCTGGTTGGTAGTTCGGTTGCGTTCGTTCTGCTTGGTTCCCCCGGACGCATAGGGCGGATCGGTTATAACTGCATCAAAGATCCCCGGCTGGAATCCTTTGACCAGTTTTAAGGTATCTCCATGCAGGATACGCCAGTTCTCCCCTCCGGCAGACTCATCCGGCACACAGTCCGGTTTTAAAAGATCTTCAAGTTTCAGGGTATTTCCCATAGGCATCATCCTTTCGGTCGCTTATTTTCCAGATTTCTCTGGAAGTGCTTTTCTTTAGGGAACTGCTCATCGGCAGGTATCCTCTTTTTTCGGTATTTCTTTTCTCGGCGTTCTGGGCGGTTCATGGTGATCCGACAGTTCGGTTTCCACATATTCGCTGATGATTCCCAGTGCTTCATAATAATTGCCACTCTTGTGGACACGGTCTGCCATCTCGTTGGCCTGTTCGGACATCCCGGCACATCTGAGCAATCTTGAGGCATCGCCAAGGATTGAGAAAATATTTCCGTCATGCCCTAAGAGTTTCAGCTTCAGATGGGACGGCTTTGGTTTCGATTGCTTTTCCTGCATCTCGTTTTCTGGTGCTTTCACCTGTATCTGGAAATCCGAGCCGGCACCAACATAGAAATGTAAGTATAATTCACCACCGTCTACCTTGATCTCCCGCTGTTCCAGACTTTCTCCCCAGCCATCGCTGTACTGCCCTCTCAGATACTGCCCCACCACACGGTATTCCTCTGGTGTCAGATTCTCCCGGAGTGTCAGGTTTGCACAGCCATATAAAACACCCTCCTGTTCTTTTACCGCCATTGTAATGCGTTCCACTTTTTCCTTAATGTCCTTGTTTCGGTCAAAATAATCAATCAGGTTGCATGGCTGGTTGTCAGGCATACCGAGCCGGTTGATTTCATCAACCTTTTCTGCTATGGATGTCTGATACTGCACTAGGTCAGGTCCTTCCAATGGCTCCGCATCATCCAGATCCACAATGTCTGAATAGTCCGGAATAAACTCTGCCATCAGAGGTGACAGCATTTCCACTTCTATTTTATCTTTCAAGGCACCACCTCGCTTCTCTGTTCTGCCGTTTCTCTGGTGTACGGGCAGCCATCTTTGCCACGTCT
>OFMT01001665.1_pt1 | contig 15299 bp, 11 predicted proteins | sample 1541891 | NCBI WGS metagenome assembly OFMT01 (sample SAMN04209230, study PRJEB22552) | human gut metagenome | biome: gut; material: feces | host: Homo sapiens | place: USA: Oklahoma | reverse complement strand
ACCCCTTCCGGTCGTACTATCGTTGTCGTTGACTACAAGGGTTATCGCGTTGCGATCCCGCTGAAAGAAATGATGCTCTATTCCGGACCCGTTCCGTATGGGGCGAAATACAAGCCGTTTATGGAGCGGATGAACAGTATCCTTGCGACCATGCTCACCGCGGAGATCGATTTCATCGTCCGGGGTCTGGATAACACCGCCCGCAGCGTTGTGGCAAGCCGCAAGGCCGCCATGCTCCGTAAGCGTCAGACCTTCTATCTGGACGCCAACGAGGATGGCGTCCCCATGATCTATGAAGGGCGCGTCGTACAGGCGCGCGTCATTGGCGTTGCGGAAAAAGTCCTGCGTGTGGAAGTGTTCGGCGTGGAGTGTACGATTTTCGCCCGCGATCTGTCTGCCGCATGGTTCGGTGACGCCCGCGAGTATTACAGCGTCGGCGACCGTGTTCTTGTCCGTGTGCTCACCATTGACCGCAACGACATCAACCATATTTCCATCACAGCAGATATCCGCAGCGTTTCGTCCGCCGCCAACCAGAGCAATCTGGATAAATGCGTCCTGCAGGGCAAATATGCCGGCAGAGTGACCGATGTGCGCCACGGCGTTGTGTTCATCCGGCTCAACAACGGTGTCAACGCGGTTGCCCACACCTGCTATGACCGGCGAATGCCCGGAAAAAAGGACACTGTCAGCTTTGCCGTCACCCGTCTGGACGAGGAACGCGGCATTGCCGTCGGCATCATCACCAGAATCATCAAACAGAATTTGTAAAAAAGGAGAGGCCACCATGAAGAGCTTATCAAAGCTGGCCCTTTGCCTGCTGCTTGCCATGTCGCTGACGGTCAGCGCCTTTGCCGCTCAGGTTCCCGATTCATTGGTAGCGGAAAACCTGAACGGCCAGCAGCGGCTTGTAAAAACCTACACGCTTTCCCCGGAGGTTGACCCAGATGAGCTGAAGGAAGAGGACTTTTCCTATGACGGCTTTCTTTATACCTGGGCTTACACTACCAAGGTGGAACACCCGTATCTGGAAAGCAAAACTGTAATGGAAACCGTCACAGTCAATACCGCCAAAAATGACCTTGCGCAGATCCTCGCAGAGCTTTCGCCCAGTATGCCCTATGAAAAAGACGGATTCTCCGGCGAGTTGGCGCTGGATCATACCACGCTTTCCACAGAGGCGTCCGGCTACACCACCAAATACAGCAAAACCACCGAGACGAAGGTGATCGGCAATCTGGATCGCAACGACATGTCCTATGTGCCGGCCACGACTGTTAAAAACGGGAAAACGCTCTCCCTTGCCAATGTGGAATGGCAGGTTACCGGCACTGCGCTCGTCGGCGAGGCGCTGGTTCCCGCCCAGTATCAGGCGGTCGCCACCTATTCCGCCTCCAGCAGCTATCAGGCTGCCACAGGCTATGTCACCACGGCGGAATATCACGGAACCGTTACTTCGGAAGGCGTGGACAGCATCACTTATACCGTGGTTTACACCGGAAGTGAGATCGTCCCCATAAAAACACATATCTGGGATAATGGCAGTCTTGCCGCTCCGCTGCTGATCATCGCTGCCGTGCTGCTCTGCGCGGGCATCGCCGCCGCTGCACTCATCCTACTGCGCCGCCGCAAAAATGTCTATGTGTATGTTCCGGACAGCAAGCCCCGAGAGTACCGGCTGATTGCAAAGTTCCGTGTGGAGCCTGACAGCGAGGTTCCCGCTATTGATGCAGGCGCTCTCACACTGAATCCGGGAGATACCGTCGCGGTTGAGGTGAAAAAATCCCTTGCCAGACATCTGGCTGGGCGCGAGTTCACCGTTTCTTTCCCGCAGAGTGACCATACTTACATGATCCAGGCTATCAAGCACAATGACTGGCATGAATTTACCGTTCCCGCTGAAGAAGAACAGGAGGCTCCCGTATGAAGAAGTTTTTCTCATTGACTTTGACTCTGGCTGCCATGCTTTCTGCGATGGCGGTCAGCGCACAGGCTGCCGATTATTCCTTTGAAACCGATGGCACCCCGGAATACTATCCCTCATCTTCCTATGAGGACGTCTACGGCTCCCGCTACAATTACGGTGGAAAAAATGTGGTGGACTACCAGATCCCCGAGCTGGAGTACGGGCAGCTCAGCACCACCCAGACCGGGGTGATGGAGAAAATCATGCTGCCCGGACTTCAGGGTGCCGCCGCAACCGGCAGCGGCATTTACGGAATTTCTTCCAGCGGCGGGACTGTCGAGATCCCCGGTTTTCTGCAGGGCGGCTCCACAGCTACTCCTGCGTCGCCCGCTTTCACAGAGCTGACACAAAATTTTTTGCTTTCCAACGGTGCCGTCGGAAAGATCTCCATTCCTGCCATCGGAGTTAAGAATTACTATCTCTGGGAAGGCGAAACGACTGCCAGCATGAAAAAGGGGCTGGGACATTTCACCGGCACCAGCGTCTGGAACGGCAATGTGGCTGTCTGCGGTCATAATCGCGGCGCCAAATATGTGATCGGCAGCATCAAGGATCTGGATGTGGGCGACAAAATCACCTATACCACATCCATGGGTACCCGCACCTATCTGGTGGAGACTGTGACCAAAATCAGCAGCAGCGATTGGAGCTATTTGTCCTCTACCACGGATAACCGAATGACTCTCCTTACCTGCGTTGCCGGAGATTCCAGTCAGCGCTGGTGTGTGCAGGCTGTTCAGGCATCTTAAAATCTTTTGTTGAAAAAGCCGCTTTATGATCGTAAAGGAATAGTAGATCAAAAATAAGGAGGCTTTTCCATGAAGAAGCAGATCCTCACGATGTTTACGGGCCTTTTTATCGGCGCTATTATCACAGGCGGAGCTTCCGCCTATGCTGCGGGAATCCTCGCTGAGCGCAGCAGCCATCGTATTTTTGTCGATGGGCAGGAGGTGCAGATGGAAGCCTATGCGGTCAACGGCAACAACTATGTGAAACTCCGCGACATTGGCAAAGCGGTCGGCTTCGAGGTTTACTGGGACGGCGATGCCAAATGTGTGCAGGTAGAGAGCGGCAAGCCCTACACCGGCATCGCGCCGGTGAAAGCGGAGACCAGCGGACCTGCTTCACAGCCGGAGGTTACGACGCCTGCCGATGATGTGGATGCCATGAAGCAGGATATTGTGGATCGCACCAATGCGCTGCGGCGCGAAAATGGCGTTGCTGCACTGCGCGTCAACGACAGGCTCATGCAGGCGGCGCAGGTACGAGCCGACGAGATGGCTGCGCATACCGTCTATTCGCACACAAGACCGAATGGCGGAAAATTCAATACCGTCGCGGATTGTCCTTACATGGCCGAAAATATCCATCGCATCGCAGATTGGACAATGTCCAACCAAACACTTGCCGAACGGGCCGTGGCAGATTGGAGCGCTTCGACAACCCACAACAAGAACATGGTCAACCCAAAGCTATCTGAGATTGGCGTTGGGCTGGCAAGAGGTGTCAATGACACTGGTGACCCGTGCTGGTACTGTGTCCAGCTTTTCCTCTACGATGGATGCTCCGTCACTCGGGTGGATACCCCCACAAACAAATAAATCATCAACTTTCACGCAAGAGCAGGTCGTCAAGATCTGCTCTTTTTATTGCGCTTTTTGGAAAGGAGAAAGACATGAAGTCAATTAAACATCGCTTGTTGTCACTGCTTTTGACGCTGGTGACGATCTTGAGCCTGCTGCCGACTGCGGCTTTTGCCGCGTCGAACACGGGTTCCGGCCTCAAAATTACCACCAACCAGGCATATTGGAGCACGCGCCTGCTCGCCAACGGTACCCCATACAGCTACCGCCCGCCGCTTGTGGACGGTAAGCTCGTGTACTGCATGGATAGCGGCCTCGGCTATCATTACGCAACGCCTTCGTACCTGAATTCCTTTACATGGACGTCCGGCACCGGTGCAGATGCAGATGCCGTATTGCAGTCGGCTGTCACGAACAGCGGCCTCAGTGAAATGGACGCCGCGACCGTCGAGAACGTCAAGTGGATGATGACCTACCTCAACGACTGTAAAGAGTCCAACGCTGGCCAGCTTTTTATGGCGGTACAGACGTATGTGTGGGAAAACCAGTCCTACAAAGGCGAGCCCGGTGGAGATGGCGACGCGGGCGGCTACGCCAACGCCGACACCTACGAGCTGTATCTGAGCCTTATCGACTCCCTCCTTGCAAAGAAAGCAGTTGAGGATGCCGAGTTCCAGCGTCAGATCGAGGAGTACGCTGCGCAGGGCATTGCTGCAACCATCGTGGAGGATGAGAGTGCAAGATGGGCGGTGTATGCGATCTCCAGCAACCGCAAAAATCAGTCATTCTTTAACTACTATGGACCGCGCAAGCTCGTAACGGGCGAGCCAGCGCCTGACCAGCCGGAGCAGCCTGCGGGCGGCACGGGCAAGATCGTGCTGAAAAAAACCGCCGGTGGGACCACAACCGGTCTCGCCGGTGCCCGTTTCAACATCTACTTTAACGGTCAGATCGTCGGCAGCGACATCACCAATGCGCAGGGCGAGATCTATGTTGAGAACGCCGCCACTGGCCTTTGGAGCTTTGTCGAGACCTCCGCACCGGACGGCTATTGCGTCGATCCCACACCGAAGAGCGTGTACGTAGATGTAACTGAGGGTGACCGCGAATACACCGTCGCGGCAGTCAACTACGAAAAGCCCGATATGAAGATCATCAAGACCGATGCGCAGACCGGTGCGCCAATCCCCGGCACGGTGTTGTCCATTAAGTCCGTCACCGGCAGCTATTCCACCTCCGTCACCACAGGTACAGATGGCTCCGCAACGCTTCCGGCACTTCCCGCAGGCGTCTATGTGGTGCGGGAGGAATCCGTGCCGGAGCCTTATGTGTTGTCTCACACCGAGCAGACTGTAGCGCTGCGCCCCGGCAAGACCAGCGAGGTACGTTTTCAGGATTACCAGAAGCCCGGTCTGGAAATTTTGAAGAAAAACATCGCCACCGGGGAGCCTATCGAGGGCGTTACCTATCTCATTGAGCAGATCGACGGCAGCTACTCCACCAGCGCCACCACGGACGGCGCGGGGCGCATCTTCCTCGCTTCCATTCCCGCGGGCAGCTATCGCGTCACGGAGAAAAATGTGCCTTCCCATGTCATTCTCTCTGAGATCCCCCAGGAACTCTATCTGGAAGCAGGCTGCACCAGAACGGTGACCTTTTTCAACGCGGTCAAGCCCTCCCTGACGATCCTGAAGCGCAACAGCATCACCGGTGATCCTCTCTCCAATGCCAAATTCCACATCTATTATGGCTCGGACAATACCACCACCGGCGAGATCAACGACCTCGGTGTGTTCACAACGGCCTCCGATGGTAAAATCACGCTCACCGATGTAAACCGTGGCTGGTACAAGCTGGTGGAGGAGTCCGCTCCCAAGGGCTTCGGCATTCAGGGCAGCGGGGTCACCGAGTTCTATCTGGAAGCCAATACCTCTAAGACCGTGACCGTGGACAATGTTCCTCACAGTGCCCTCGTCGTGTACAAATATGACGCCAAAACCGGGAAAGGCTTGGAGGGCTGCCGCTTTGAACTGAGATATTTAGGCGGCGGCACTTCCGGTACTGGCGGCACAGTCATCGGGACCTATCTGACCGGCCCCAACGGGGCATTCACCGTGACAAACCTTAAAAAAGGCACTTATGTCTGTCAGGAACTCGAAAGCGACGGAAATCATATCATCGACCGCGAACCGCAAACCGTGTGGATCTCCGGCGAGGATCAGGATGTGGTGACGCTCCGCTTTGGCAATGCGCCGCTCGGCAGCCTGCTCATTACAAAACTGAGCAATGACAGCAAGCACGAACCGCTCTCCGGCGTAGAGTTCCTGTTGACCGACAGCAGCGGCAATTATCTCGGCAACGACAACGGCCGCTTCACCACCAATGCCGCAGGCGAAATTCTGGTGGATGGTCTGGAACCCGGCATGACGGTCATTGCCCGTGAAGTCAGAGCAAAAACGGGCTACCTGCTGGATGACAGCCCCCAGCACGCGCTCATCAAGAGCGGCGAAACGGCGCATTTGCAGTTTCTGAACCAGCCTGCCGGAAATCTCATCATCCGCAAGGTCAGCTCTGGCCCCAACAAGGAGCCTCTGGAGGGTGTCGAGTTTAAGATCACCTATGCGGATGGCAGCTTTGTCCCGGACGCCAACGGCGAACTGTCCAGCAACGGCATTTATTACACCAATAAATCCGGTGAGATCCGCATTTCCGGCGTCGTCGGCACCGTGGTAGCAACGGAAACCAAGACGATTCCGGGCTTCACCATTGACGAAGCCAGCCGCACACAGACCGTGGTTGTCAACCCCAATGACACGCAGACGCTGACCTTTTACAACAAACCCACTACAACGTTGATTCTCCAGAAATACATTTCCGGCACGAAAAATGAACCGCTTGCCGGGGTACAGTTCCTTGTGACCGACTCCTCCGGTGCGGTAGTCGGCCCCAACAACGGCTACTATACCACCGACGCTGCAGGCCAGATCGTCATTGAGGGTCTGACCGACGGCATGACGATCACTGCCAAGGAAGTCAAGACGGTGGACGGCTTTGTGCTGGATGGCACGCCGCAGAGCATCAAGATCGACCAGAGCCAGTCTCCCCAGCGCATGACTTTCTGGAATGAGCGACAGGGCGCGCTCATCATCAACAAATTGTCCTCTCTGGACCGCAAGACGCCGCTGGAGGGCGTTACCTTCAAGATCACTACGGCTACCGGCGAGTTTGTCCCCGACGAAAACGGAAAAATCAGCTCCAACGGTCTGTACTATACCGACGAAAACGGGCAGATCATTCTCAAGGGCGTCACCGGCACACTGGTGGTGACAGAGGAAAAATCCATCTCCGGTTATACCATCGACGAGAACACCCGCACGCAGACCGTGGTGGTCAACCCCAACGACACGCAGTCCCTCTATTTTTATAATGCTCCCATCGGTGGGCTGGAGCTGGTGAAAGTGAATGCGGCGGACAAAACCCAGCGTATCCCCAACACCACCTTCGAGATCCGCCGTGTCAGCGATGGCGGTCTGGTGGACACCGTCACCACCGGAACGGACGGCCGCGTGTATGTGCCGCTGGAAAGCGGCAGCTACTATGCCGTGGAAACCGAGGCGGGCAAGGGCTTCCAGCTGGACAATACCCCCATCTATTTCGCCGTGGAGGATGGTAGAACCACGACCAAAACGGTGACCAACAAAGCCATCTCCGGTATCCTGATCCACAAGGTCGATTCGGCCACCGGCGAGGGCATCTACGGTGTATCCTTCATTCTCTATGACAGTGGAAATAATCCCATTGCGCAGGAAACAAGCGATGACCGCGGTTATGTCCGTTTTGAAAACCTGACAGCTGGCCGCTACTATCTGCGTGAATTGGAAAATGAGGGATATATTCCCGACACGCAGAAAAAGACCGTGTATGTAAAGTCCGGCGAAACCACAGAAATCGAGTGGAAGAATACGCCCATCACCGGCCAAATCCAGATCGTCAAGACCTCGGAAGATTACAACTCGATGAATGGCTGGCCCGCCGGAACGCCCATTCCCAACACCGTCTTTGAAGTTTACAATGCCCGCACCAACCGTCTGGTGGATACCATCAAGACGGATAAAAACGGCTTGGCGGTCAGTAAGCCTCTGCCTCTGGCGCGGTACAAAATCGTAGAATCCAAGGCGGCGGAGTTTTACGGGCTGGATAAGACACCCATTGAAGTGGAGATCGAACACGCCGGTCAGATCGTTAAGGCGGCCATGACCAATAAGAGCCTATACACCAATGTGTCGATCAAGAAAACCGGCTACGTGGAGGTCATGCCGGGGCAGCTTGTCCGCTACAACTTTACCGGCATTGCCAACAATTCCACCACGGCGCTGGAATCTTTTTATTGGCGTGACACCCTGCCCGTCAAGGCGGTGCGCCTTGAAAAGATCTACACCGGCACGTGGAATACCCCCGGCAACTATAAAATCGTCTACCGAACCAATCTCAGCGGCGATACCTGGCGCACGCTGGCGGATAACCTGAGTACATCCAAAAACTATGTCTTGGATGCTTCGCCCGCGGCGCTGGGACTTGCTTCCAATGAGTATGTGACGGAGTTCATGGCGGCGTTCGGCATCGTACCTTCAAACTTCCGTCAGGTAGAAGCGCCCCGCGTAGATTGCAAGGTGCTTTCAAAGCTCACCGGTGGTACGCAGTTCGTCAACACGTCGGATGCGGGCGGAGTCTACAACGGGCAGTGGATCATGGCGACCTCCCGCTGGGTCACCCGTGTCTATGCCCCCAGCAAGCCTCTGCCTCGTACCGGCTATTAAGGACTAACAACGGATCCGCTCCGCAAGGGGCGGCATCCCCATTTTAAGGAGGTTGAGATTTCTTGAAATACAGAAAAATGATTATTCTGACATTGACACTTCTGCTCCTGACCACCCTCTGCTGCACCTCGGCGCTCGCTGCGGGCGGGGATGTTGCGGGAGCGGTGGAGCAGACGTGGACGGAGGCGGCCAAACAGATCAAGAGCGTGGTGGAGAAGGTGGTGTTCCCTGCATTGGATATGATCCTCGCCATCGCATTCTTTGTGAAACTTGGCGGCGCGTACTTTGATTGTGCGCCCGTAGCGGCGATGTAATAATTCTGGATATGGCAATCCAGCGGGAAAAAGCTCATTAACCCGTCATCACCCGACTTACCTGAGAGGGAAACCTCATAGGGGAAAATAGCACATCGGGAAACTCATAAGTTGGGTAGTTGTCAGCCCACGACTGAATGGGAAGATGAAACAGATGATACAAGGATAAAAGCTATACTGCCTGAAGCGCAGTCCGAGAGGTATTTGTAGGAACTATGGCGAAAGACAGCTATCGCCGTACCGTGCAGCCACAATTCATTAGTCGAGAATATGTGGGAGAGCTTGTGCACGGCTCAACTCCGTATGGAGAAAAGGACGAAAACGTTATCCGACAATCATCTATGCCATTATTACATTGCTAAACGGGGATTGCCTAACCCGAAATGCCGAGGAATCGGCTATGTGTAATGCCTCTATGGTGATAAATTTCAAGGCTACGCCAAGAAAGATGACACTGAATATTCGGCATGGCAACGGAGCCGCCGTAGTAGTCCGAGTGCGGTAACGCCGCATACATGGCGAAGGGCGGCAGCTTGTTATCTTAACAACAGAGAAAGGACGGTGTGTGATACACCATGAGAAATCCAATCAATTTGTTAAGCAGTTTACAAACCCACAGCAACGACAGGTCATATACCTTTGAACGACTCTATCGTAATCTTTATAATCGGGAGCTGTTTATGCTGGCATATCAAAATATCTACGCCAGTCAAGGGAATATGACACAAGGCACCGATGGCAAAACCATCGACGCAATGAGCCTGAGTCGCATTGATGGCATCATTGCGAGCCTAAAGGACGAGAGCTATCAGCCTCAACCATCAAGAAGAACTTACATTCCCAAGAAGAATGGGAAAATGCGCCCGTTGGGCATCCCATCGTTTGATGACAAGTTGGTACAAGAATGTGTGCGGCTGCTGCTGGAAGCAATTTATGAGGGCAGTTTTGCGAAAACCTCGCATGGCTTTCGCTCCAATCATAGCTGCCACACGGCGCTGAACCAAATACAAGTCTGTTTCTCCGGCGTGAAGTGGTTTGTTGAGGGAGATATCAAAGGCTTCTTTGACAACATCGACCACGAAGTCATGATAGGTATTTTAGCGGAGCGCATTAAGGATGAGCGTTTTCTGCGCCTTATCCGCAAGTTTCTAAAGGCGGGATATTTAGAGGACTGGAAATATCACAACACATACAGCGGAACGCCGCAGGGTGGTATTATCAGCCCCATTCTCGCCAACATCTATCTGGACAAACTGGACAGGTACATGGAGGAACTGAAAACGCAGTTTGACAAGGGTGCAAAGCGTGCTATCTATTCTGAAACCTACGAATTGGAAAAGAAGCGGGGCGTGCTGGCGAAGAAATTACGCAATGCCATCACAGAGGACGAACGGCAGATGCTTTCGGAGAAAATCCGTGAGATTGACCGTAGAAAGTTGACAATGCCTTACTCCGACCCGTTCGACGCCAGCTACAAGCGGCTTCAATATGTCCGTTATGCCGACGATTTTCTTGTAGGCGTGATTGGTAGTAAGGAAGACGCAGTAGCAATCAAGGAACAGATTAAGGCGTTTGTAGCGGATATACTTCATTTGGAGCTGTCAGACGAAAAAACACTGATAACCCATTCTAAGAAGAAAGCCCGGTTCTTGGGATATGACATCTATGTGCGCCATTCCACCGCTACTAAGAGAGATAAAATAGGGCGGTTATGCCGTCATCTCAACGGCACGGTATGTTTGGAAATGCCGACAGAAATTATGCAGAGGAAGCTGCTGGACTATGGAGCTATGACCATCGAAAGAACGGTTTATGGCAAAAGTAATTGGAAAGCTAAATCTCGTTACCACCTCAAAGATAATGATGACCTTGAAATTCTTGACCAATACAACAGTGAGGTCAGGGGCTTTCGCAATTATTACCGTATCGCCAACAATGCGTCTCTCGCAAGCTCTTTTGGCTACATCATGCAATACAGTATGTTCAAGACTTTTGCAACCAAATATCGTACCAGTATGCGCAAGATGATAGCAAAACTTCGTATGGGCAAAGACTTTGGAGTACAATTTACCGATAAGAAAGGAAAGCAAAAAATACGGTTGTTTTACAATGAGGGCTTTGCGCGAAAATCCATGCAAAAGTCTGCCGCTGTTGATGCGATACCGAATACGGCAAAGTATTCCGGCAGAACCAGCTTGATGGATAGGCTGTCCGCAGGGCAATGCGAGCTTTGCGGCAAAACTGATGGAGACATTGAAATACATCACATTAGGAAGCTCAAAGACCTGAAAGGCAAAAGCTACTGGGAGCGCTATATGATTGCGAGAAATCGCAAGACAATGGCGCTTTGCCTTGACTGTCACAGAAAATTACACAATGGTAAACTGAATTAACAAGTGGAGAGCCGTGTGCGCTGAAAGGTGCAAGCACGGTTCGGGGGCGAGTGTTCGGAAACCTGCCGCAGTAATGCGGCAAGGCGCTTGGCACTTAGCCTACATCGCCAGAGAGGACAGTTTGAGTGGACCGGCCCCGCCATCCTCTTTGCCTGCCTGATTTTCAGCTTGATCGCGCCGAAATACATCTGGAATATCATTGGGATCTAATTCGTGAAGAAAGAATTTAAAAATCGAATCCGGACTCTCCTGCCAGAGGCAACGAATAAGACACAATGGTTGCTTTGCCGGCGAATGCTGTAGGCCTATAAAGTCACCTTTTACACCTCACAAAGATAGGCTTGCATAAAAAGTGTTATCTTGATATAATACTATCAAGAAATTGATAAGGAGGGCTTTCTATGCAAATCAGACCATCCTCTGCTCTGCGGAATGAGTACACGCAGATCTCTGAGCTGGCAAAGGCATCCGGTGAACCGATCTTCATTACGAATAAGGGTGAAGATGACGGTGTTTATATGAGCATGGCAGCATACGAGGAGCGGGAAAAAATGTTCCGACACCGCGACAAAATTTATGCTGCGGAACTCAGCAGATTGAGCGGAGAGCCTGTCTGCACGCCGGAGGAGCTTGACGAAAGAATGGAGGAGCTGTTCCGTGCCTACGAAAAGTAAACTGGTCTATCTTCCACCTGCTCAACACGACTTCGAGGAGATCGTAAAGTATCACATTACGGAGGCAGGAACTCCCTACGCGCGGAAAATCTACAGTACGATGAAAACGACCATAAACCGTCTGCGGGATTTCCCGTTGATGGGGCAAACGCATCCGGACCCGATCCTTGCGGCAAGCGGTTACCGTAAACTTGTGCTGACGAAGACCTATGTTGCCATCTACAAATTGATTGGGGACACCGTCTACATTTATGCGATCGTCAATGGCACAACAGATTATCCGCGGCTGCTCAAGTAAGCGCTGCAGTCAGATGCAAAACAAAATACTCTATATGAAAGGCCGTCGCCCACCTGGGCGGCGGCTTTCTGCATTTTCGGAGGTGAGCGAAGATATTTATTTGGGACTTTGTTGCCGCGATGGTCCTGGATCAGCTGGTGGACTGGATCTACGGGCAGATCGTGGGCTTTCTCGGCAATTTCTTTGCCCTCATGGGCAATATGGGCGTGGAACTTTTTGAACTGGAATGGGTCAGCGCCATCATTCTCTTTTTCTCCCGCCTTGCCTGGGCGCTGTTCGCTGTCAGCGTGGTGGTCTGTGCCTTTGAGTGCGGCATTGAATACTCCACCGGCAGGGGCAATCTCCAGCAGTGCGGGATGAACATCATCAAGGGCTTTCTGGCGGTGAGCCTGTTCACCGTTGTCCCCGTCCGCCTCTACGCCTTATCCGTATCGCTGCAGGGAAACTTTTCCACGGGACTCACCGGCTACGGACGGAGCATCGGTGAGGTGGGGCAGGACATCATTACGGAGCTCAACGAGATCCAGACCCTTGCCGATGTAGTGAACAGTTCCCACTTTGGTCTCGGCATCATCACCAGCCCCATTATGCTTCTCTTTTGCGTGATCCTTATGGGCTATGCGGTGCTGAAGGTGTTTTTTGCCAACCTGAAACGCGGGGGCATCCTGCTCATCCAGATCGCGGTGGGCAGCCTTTATATGTTCAGCGTCCCGCGTGGCTATCTGGATGGTTTTATGAGTTGGATGCGGCAGGTCATCGGCTTGTGCCTGACCGCCTTTCTCCAGTCCACAATCTTGGTCGCGGGACTTATGGTGTTCAAGGATCACGCGCTGATGGGCGTTGGGCTCATGCTCTCCGCAGGCGAAGTTCCCCGCATCGCCGGCAGCTTCGGCTTGGACACCACAACAAAGGCCAATATTACGAGCGCCGTTTATACGGCACAGTCCGCGGTGAATGTGACGAGAACCATCGCCGCGGCAATCAAATAAAAGGGTGTGTATGAAATGACACAGTCAACAAGAAAACTTACGATGGGGAGCCTGTTCGATGGCATCTCCGGTTTCCCTCTGGCTTCGGTGCGGTGCGGCATCGAGCCGATCTGGGCCAGCGAGATCGAACCGTTCCCCATACTGGTATCAAAAATACGTTTCCCTAGCATGGAGCAAATGGGAGACATCACAAAACTGAACGGTGCATATCTGCCGCCTGTGGACATCATCTGCGGGGGCAGCCCGTGCCAGGACTCAGCGTGGCCGGAATGCGCGCCGGATTGAACGGTGCGCGTTCCGGCCTCTTTATGGAACAAATACGAATCATTCAGGAGATGCGAGATGCAGACAGAAAATCTGGAAGGACAGGAATCCATATTCGGCCGAGATTCGGGATTTGGGAAAATGTCGTCGGCGCTCTCTCAAGTGGGCGGGACGCTGAAACGGGTCAAAAAAAGCCTGGGGCGGATTTTCAAAAAGTCCTCGAAGCGTTCCTCCAAGTTGAAGAACCATACCTTCATGCTGTTAGACCTGAGACCGGGCGCTGGGAATATGCTGGGGGCATATTGGGAGTACGATCCTCCGTGGCTTGGATCGTTTGGGACGCCCAACACTTCGGAGTGCCCCAAAGACGCCGTCGAGTGTTCCTTGTGGCAGATTTTGCAGGCTACAGCGCCATCCCGATACTCGCTATCCCAGACAGCGTGCCTGGGTATTCTGCGGCGCGCAGAGTGCCGCGGCAAATCGCTGCCACCCTTATTGGAAGCAGCTTTGCGTATGCAGGCAGGGCTTGACCCGCCTGCGCCCATATCCGGCGAAGCGAAAGCCTACCATATCAATCAGCGCAATGAAGGCATTGACCTGGACGGTGTGTCCGGTGCATTGATGGCAACGCAGAACCTCCAAATGCAGACCTTTATCACAAATCCCGGCAGCAGTCAGAGTGGTCCGCAAAAACAGATCGCATTCGCCGCCAACCAGCGGGACGAGGTGCGTGACCTGCATGATGTAGCAGGCGCGCTGCAGGCTCAGCCGGGGTTGAAACAACAAACCTTTGTCGCTGGATTTTCTGCTGGAGCTGGCGCGAGCGCCGGGACCATTGGATATCAGGAGGACGTAGCGCCCACGCTGAAAGGCAGCCCCAGCGGAAACTGTATGCCCAGCATCCTTTGTATCAACGATCAGGGCGGGCAGATCATGGAGTGCAGCGAAAATGTCACCGGGACACTGCGGGCGCAGGAGCATGGACACCAACCTCTGGTCCTGCGTCCGACAGGACCCAAAGTTTATGAAAACCACGGCATCGACGGAAGGTACACCGGACCGCACGATGTAGCACCCACCATGTCCGCCCGCTATGGGACTGGAGGGAACAATATTCCTCTCGTACAGCAGGAGGAAGTCATCTGCATTGCGGGCAACGCCATTGACCGCCAGCCACAAAATGGCGGCAACGGCTTCGGCTGGCAGCGGGACATTTCCTATACCCTGACCGCCACGGATCGCCACAGCGTCTATGCCCGCCAGCGAGTGGATCAGTTCAGGGATGATGAGATCGCCTCCACGGAGAGCGCTCGGCAGCATAAGGACGCTACGGACCTTGTCTGCCAGCCGCCCTCTACCTGGGATGCGGACTGCCGGAATCTCATTCGCCGCCTCACCCCTTTGGAATGTGAACGGCTCCAGGGCTACCCGGACGGTTGGACCGATGTTCCCGGCGCGTCGGACTCCGCACGCTACAAAGCCCTCGGCAACAGCGTCGCCATCCCCTGCGTGGAACACCTCATGCAGCGGGCCACTATGGTCATTACGCTTGGTTTGGAGTGGGAGTTTTAGTTGGCTTTGGTAATAGCTTTCACACTTGCTTTCAGGTATCTTGGCGTTACCAAAAAAGACTGGAGGAACTGCTATGGCAGAAAAAACGCGCAACCTCTGCGCGCAGATCCCCGTGGAGCTGCATGACAAGGTGCGGCAGCGTCAGGCGGAATCCGGCGAGACACTGAGCCGGTACATAACTGCGCTCATTACCAAATTTTATGAAATGGAGGAACGGCAGACGATGGAGAAGGACGTAACAAGACCTGTCTGTGTGCAGGTGCCGGTAGAATTGTTCGAACAGTTCAAGGCGTATCTGAAACAGCATGGCATGACGCAGAAGGACTTTGTCATCCACTGCATCCGGCAGGCGCTGGCGGAGGACGTCGGCGCCACCGAAGAATAAGAAATACATCGCGCGAACCGCTGCTGAGATTCTCGGCAGCGGTT
>OFMT01001656.1_pt1 | contig 15360 bp, 10 predicted proteins | sample 1541891 | NCBI WGS metagenome assembly OFMT01 (sample SAMN04209230, study PRJEB22552) | human gut metagenome | biome: gut; material: feces | host: Homo sapiens | place: USA: Oklahoma | reverse complement strand
TCCATCCGGGTGTTTATGATCTGCTCTTTTTCCCTTGTCATTTTTTCATAAGAATTGTTAGTTATGTTTGTTTCTGTATTCCCTGCTTCTGAGTTTGCCGGATTTTCACTTGCAGAAACTGTGCCGCTTAAGATTCCGCCTTCTCCGGTCACAGTCACTGTAACAATCTGCTCTGTCAGACCTCCGGCACCGATTTTTTTCGTTTCTTTGACTCGACAGGAAGCTGTATCCACTTTCACATAAAGTTCCGGTGCAAGTTGTAAGGTGTAATCATCCGCAAAGTTCTGTGTGAAGAATGCTGCACGTGCGGTATCCGTATCGACAAGCCCCGCCGCCCTTCCACGTTTCCAGACTTCGTAGGCTGTAATCTGCGGTTTCTCAGTATCATCCTCCACTGCCCCGGACTGCTCCCGCTCTATATCGACAAACGGAATATAAAGTGTCTCTAAGTGATTAGCGCGCTCCTCATAGAGCATGCCAAGCGTCGGGTAAGCTTTCTGGTCAATGCCCGATGTGTTTTCCAGCAGTTCTTCTAGATAATTTCCAAGCAGCACATCAAGTTCTCCCTCTGTCTGCGCCAGACGGTCACAGCTTTCCGTCGTCATCACATAAGCGTTCCACGGAACCTCTTTTTCCTGCTCCAGCATGGATAGCATATCTTCCACTTCCGCCTCTTTTTCCAGAAAAGACCTCTCAATGAGCACCACTTTCAAATGGTTGTAATCCACCTCTTTGTTTCCTGCATACTCATGATTCAGCCACACATTTTGGAAATCGTCCTGATCTCTGATATTCAAAAGAACCGGGAATGCCTTATCCTCAAGTTCTGCGACATTACACCCCTGCAAAAAAAGACACCCAAATAAGAAGCATACCAACACCACCACACGCACTTTTTTCTTATGATTTTTTCTCTCATCCTTATTTTCTTTGCTGCTACGCTCCTCCATTCCTCGGTTCGGCTTTCTTCCGGTCAGACACAACAGTACCGGCACGCCAACGACAAAAGGTGTTCCAATCTTCCACAGCAGGAATGTCACGCAGTCCAAAAACTGCTGATTTCTGTAAAACAGCACTGTCACGCCATACACCAGAAGAAGCAGAATGAGATACGGTAGCATTCTTTTTTTCCCTTCCAGATAACCGCCGCAGTCACGGATCACTTTTTCAGCCAGATTTCCACTGTAAAAAACCATGCTGTTTAGCATCGCATACAGCGTAAAAAACCAGATGCTGAACATAAAAGCATCCGTCCTCTTCAAAAATCCGCCCGTCACCTGCACGCGGCTCATCATTGTGACTGCCGGAAATTTCATCTGTGCCAGTGCCTCGACGCCAAACAGCCCGATCAGGATCAGATACAGTGCTGCAAATACGCCGCCGGAAAACCAGACCGCTTTTTCTGCTGCGCCAACGCATTTCTTACGATCCGCAACATATTCTTTCAGAAACAGTACGATCGACACCATGGAATAACAGAAAAGCACATAATAGCTGCCGCTTAACACTTCTTTTCCATCCGCCATAAAAACCGGGCTCCAGTAGGCAGGCTTTACCTCCCTGCATGCCGCAAATAACATCAGAAAAAGCGGTATCATCAGAAACCAGAACAGTATCTCGTACACTCTCGCCCTGCCCTCGATCCCGCCCGCCATTCCATAAAACGCGAGCAGCAATATCAACAACAGCACCAGATAAAAGCTGATGTTTTCCACAAGCCCATTCAACATCAGCGTTGAAAACAGATACGCCGTGTACGAAGCCATAAGGATAAAATACAGAAAATATCCGCCCCAGAGCACATAACCGCATACTTTTCCACACTTCTGCTTCAAAAAGTCGGGATAATTTGTTTTCATTCCTTTCAACAGATATCTCAATAATTTCAAGTACAAAAACGTGGACAAAATCCCCGCCAGAATGCAGAAAATCCCGTCGCGTCCTGCCGTATCTGCAAGCATTGTCGGCAGCAGCAGCGTCCCCATTCCAAGAAAGTCATACGTCAGAAGGCGGAACACCTGTCTGCCTGAAATTTGATTGTTTTCTGAGAACATACTTCCCCCCTATTTTTTCCCTGAAAAAGTCAGCTTTGTACGCTCCTTCGGGTTCGCATAAACCGGGCGCCTGCGCAATCTCCGTAAAGGCTGCCTCCAGATAAAATCCCGCTCATCCTCATAGTCATTCAGATCTGCACCCACGAATGGCATGAGATACGGAATACCAAAGCTTGTCAGATGCGACAGATGTGTGAGTACCGCAAGCAGTCCGAGGAGCATGCCAAAGTAGCCAAGCCACGCACAGACCGCAATAAAAAAGAATTTCAGGATACGGAAGGCTGTGGCAAATTCTTCGTTCGGTATTGCAAAAGAACATAGCGCAGTAAAAGAGATGACGATCACCACGATCGGGCTGACCAGATTTGCCTCGACTGCCGCCTGTCCGATGATCAGACCACCCACGATCCCGATGGTATTTCCCATCGCACCGGGAAGCCGCACGCCCGCCTCCCGCAAAAGTTCAAACGACAATTCCATGATAAGCACTTCCACGACTGCCGGAAATGGGACACCCTGCCTCGCCTCGGCAAACGACAAAAGTAGTGTGGTTGGGAGTATCTGTGTATGAAAATTAGTCACTGCAAGATAAAATCCCGGCAGCGTCATTGCAAAAAAGGATGCCAGATACCGCAGGATCCGCCCGAAAGTCGCAATCTCAAAACGGCTGTAATAATCGTCACTGGTGCGGATAAATGAATTGTAGTCCGTCGGCAGTATCAGTCCGATCGGCGAATTATCGCACATCACGATCACTCTGCCCTCTAATACCGCCATGGCCGCCCGGTCAGGACGCTGCGTTGTCTGAAACTGTGGAAATGGCGAATACCATTTTTTCTCTGCCAGCTGTTCTAACATTCCGCTGTCTAATATCCCATCGATTGTGAAATCCTGCAGCCTCTTTTCAATTTCTTTTACAAGTCCCGGGTTTGCAAGATCCTCCACATACACAAGGTAGACGTTCGTGTTCGATCTAATCCCGGCCTTCAGTCCCCTCACTTTCACACGGGGCGAACGGATTCTTTTCCGGATCAGCGCCGCATTCTGCTTCACAGAATCGCAGAAACCTTCGTTGGAACCGCGGATTACTTTTTCCGAATCAACCTCTGTGATCCCCATATTCGGATAACCGTCATCCGGTATTTTCACTGCCCGGTCAAAACCGTCCACAAAAAGAATCGCCTCCCCGGTGAGCAGACCGCTCACAGCCTCCTCAATGGTCGAAAAATATGTTGCATCCGAAATTCCAAGCGCATTTTCCTGCAGTGTACAAAGGATCTCATCCCTTGTCAGTCCATTTAAGTATTTTAAAGTCTCTCCGAGTGCGGACGTTCCCATGTCCACGGACACTTCAATAAAGGTCAGATAACAGGCGGTATCCTGATTCCTGCCAAGCTTCATCTGCTTCTTTTTGATGTCCGCACAGTCATGAAAATAAAATTCCATTTCCTCTATATTTTGCGTTAAATCCGTCGATACCGGACATTTCTGATTTTCCGACATTTCCAGCTTGTTTCCTTTCTATTTGTTTCTTCTATTAAAAAAACTGCCAGCAAAACTCCTAAGTACAGTAAATAATTATGAAAATTTTGTTCATTTTTCATAATATTCACAGTGAAGATTGGAGTTTTGCCGCTTAATTGTTAAAAAAAAATACGAAAGAGGATAAGCAAAATGCTTATCCTCTTTCTAGTCTGTACGGTTTTCCATTTTTTATGCAGTTTTCCTGTCCTCCGGGCGGTCACTTCTTATTCCTGCTCCTGGATCATTGCCTTAACTGCGACTGCCTGATTCTTTACATGCTGGTGCATTGTCTCTGTCACCTGCATTTTGTTTTTGCGAACCAATCCCTCCACGATGTCTTTATGTTCTTTCATCAGTGTCGGATAATTATTCTCATCTTTCAGATATTCCACACGATAGCGGTACATCTGCTCCCGGAGGTTATTTAACATATTCACAAGCTTTGGGTTACCGGTTGACTGGTAAATAATATCGTGAAACTTTACATCCGCCTCTGCGATTTTTTTCACATTATCTGTCTTGGTGGATTCCTCAAACTCATGCATGGTCGCAACCAGCTCTTCTAACTGTTCCTCAGAAATCTGCTCACATGCAATTTTTGCCGCAAGCTCATCTAACGCTTCACGGATCTGAAGGACATCCTCCATATCTTTCTCCGTCATTTTGGCAACTTCCGCGCCTTTTCTTGGGATCGTAACGGCAAGCCCCTCCTGCTCAAGCATACGAATCGCCTCACGGATCGGTGTACGGCTGACACCAAGTTTTGCCGCAAGCTGCAGCTCCATCAGCCGCTCGCCCGGTTTTAATTCCCCTTTTAAAATAGCCTCTCTTAACGTGTTAAACACAACATCTCTCAGCGGAAGATACGCATCCATATTCAATGTTAAATCTTCTGTCATCTTTGATACCATGCCTTTCTACTTACGCGCGTTATTATAAATACTCGTTAAATATACCTGTTTTGCAAGACCGGAGGCTTTCATCGCCTCGTATGCCTCTACTGCCGTCGCTTCCTTGTCAAAAAGACCGAAAACCGTCGGACCACTGCCACTCATCATGGCATTCACAGCGCCATGCTCCATCATGTGATCTTTGATGTCTGCGATCACAGGATAAGCCGGGATTGTCACTGTCTCTAAGACATTTCCCATATCTGCTGCAATTTTATATAAATCTTTCTCTCTGATATCTGCCACAAGCCGGTCAATATCCGGGTGTACCATATCAGAGCCTAACTTCAGATTGTCATAGACGAACTTAGTAGAAACACTGATCTGCGGTTTTGCGATCAAAACAGGACATTTCACCATCGGCGGAAGCTTCGAAAGCTTCTCTCCTATGCCCTCTGCCAAAGCCGTTCCACGCATAATGCAGTACGGAACGTCTGCACCGATCTTCACACCGCGCTCCATCAGTTCTTCCCTTGTCAGTCCCAGATCAAAAATCTGGTTCATACCATATAACACTGCCGCTGCGTCCGTGCTTCCCCCTGCCATCCCGGCAGCTACCGGAATGTACTTGTGCAGCCATACATGCACGCCATCTTTTATCGCAAACTCATCCTGCAAAAGCTTTGCCGCTTTATAGACAAGATTGTTCTCATTCGTCGGCAAAAAAGAAAGATTCGTTTCCATCGTGATCTCACCGGAAGTATTCTTCGAGATCTCCAGCCTGTCAAACAAATGAATGGTCTGCATCACCATGCGGACCTCATGATAACCATCCTCTCTTTTTCGTACCACATCCAGCCCAAGATTGATCTTAGCCAGCGCCTTTACTGAAATATCCTTCATCGGTTAGTTTCTCCTTACCAAAATCGTCGCTAACACGCATTGATTGTACCTAAAATAAAACTTGTTTTTTTTGTGTTTTTTGTATACAATTAGTATCTTATCATTTTATGTCCAAAAGGTCAATCGGCACTAAACTTTTTTCTTTGCCAGTCCGATATAATTAACAGAACCATGGAAGGTTAATAACTATTCATTCAGGTGGCTGAACATTTTGTTTTCTGTAAAAACAAATGCATCCAGCTTCGCCAGACAAGGAGGATCATATGGCAATCAATTCCATTAACACTGTGACTGCTGCCGCAGCAGCATCTACACAGACAACAACAAAATCAGCAGAAAAGACATCCGAGACAACGAAAAAGGCAGCTTCTTCCAAGACAGCTTCCGGTGTCATTTATGAGAAGAGTTCTGACTCCAGGACAGACAAGGCTTCCAATAAAACAACAAGCAAGACCGACAACGCAGCGATTGTTGCAAAGTTAAAAGCTGACGCAGAGCAGCGCACTGCACAGCTCCGCAGCATCGTTGAGCAGATGATGACCAAGCAGGGTGTTGCGATCGGCACCGCAGATGATATGTGGAAATTCCTTGCAAAAGGTGATTTTACCGTATCAGCCGATGTGAAAGCACAGGCACAGGCAGATATCGCAGACGACGGTTACTGGGGTGTAGAGCAGACTTCCGACCGTATTCTTGATTTTGCAAAAGCTTTATCCGGTGATGATCCTGACAAGGCAGACGCTATGTTAGAAGCTTTCAAGAAAGGTTTCGAACAGGCAACCAAAGCATGGGGAGATAAACTTCCGGATATTTCCCAGAGAACCTACGACGCAGTTGTCGAGAAATTCAACAAATGGAAAAACGGAACAGAGGATGCTTCCACTGAGGCATAATTCATAAAAAAGACCTGTGTGTATCTATGTCATGCGAACATCATGACATTGTACACACAGGTCTTTTTCTTTTGCTTTTCAACGGTTAAAAACCTACTATTATTCTCCTAAAAGCTTCTCAATGCTTGCGAGCTTGACGCAGACAACAAAGATGTCGATCGCAGTCGTAAGATCTTCCAGGCTTGGATAGGATGGTGAGATACGGATGACAGAATCATGCGGATCTTTTCCATATGGGAAAGGCGCACCCGCCGGAGTCATCACAACCCCTGCTTTTTTTGCTTTTGCCACAACATTTTTTGCACATCCATCCAGTGTCTCATATGTGATGAAGTATCCACCCTTCGGGCTGTACCAGCTTCCGGCTCCGAGTCCTTTTAACTCTCTTTCAAATGTATCCAGGATCATTTCAAATTTTGGACGGAGAGAATCTGCGTGTTTGCGCATATGCTCTGTGATTCCGTGGATATCTTTGAAGAAACGGACATGGCGCAGCTGGTTTACCTTATCATGACCAATGGTCTGGATCTTCAACTGTTTCTTGATATCCTCTAAGTTGTTGGCAGAAGTTGCGATCGCTGCCACACCGGAACCTGGGAATGTGATCTTGCTTGTAGAACAGAATTTGTAAACCATATCTGGGTTTCCTGCTCTCTTGCATTCTTTTAAGATCTCGATCAGATGATCCTGGTTAATATCATATAAATGATGCACGCAGTATGCGTTATCCCAGTAAATACGGAAATCTTTTGCTGCCGGTTTTAATCTTGCAAAACGGCGAACCGTCTCATCCGAATAAGTGATTCCCTGTGGATTGGAATATTTTGGCACACACCAGATACCTTTGATTGCCTCATCTTTGCTCACAAGGTCTTCCACCATATCCATATCCGGTCCGGTCGGAAGCATCGGTACGTTGATCATCTCAATGCCGAAATATTCTGTGATCGCAAAATGTCTGTCATATCCCGGTACCGGGCACAAAAATTTTACTTTATCTAATTTGCACCATGGCGTATTTCCCATTACACCGTGCGTCATGGAACGGGAGATGGTGTCATACATAATGTTAAGGCTTGAGTTACCATAAATGATGATATTGTCCGGATTACACTCGATCATATCACCGATAAGCTGTTTTGCTTCACTGATACCGTCCAGCACACCATAGTTTCTGCAGTCTGTACCATCATCACAGGTCAGATCAACACCGGAAGTCAGTACATCCATCATTCCCATCGAAAGGTCTAACTGTTCCTGGGATGGCTTACCTCTGGACATATCAAGTTTTAAGCCTCTCTGCTGGAATTTTTTGTATTCCGCTTCCAATCCTTCCTTCTCTTTCAATAACTCTTCTTTTGTCATTTCCTCGTAGGACTTCATCTCTAATTCCTCCTGCTTTTTTATGTATTTGAAGCGTTTACGCTTTCTAACAAAATCAGTTACGGCTGTTCTTCCCCGTAAGTTTCACCCTTGATCTTTTTGAAATATTCACGGATCTTCTTCTCGTAGCCGTTCTCACCCGGAACGTAGAATTTCCGGTCTGTCAGTCCGTCCGGCAGATATTGCTGCTCCACATAATGATCCGGATAATCATGTGCATATTTATATCCAACACCATGCCCCAGTTTTCCGGATGACTTATAGTGTGCATCCTGTAAATGAACCGGGATCGGCGCTGTTTTCGTATTCTTTACTGCTTCCATCGCATCGAAGATCGCATTGACTGCCGAGTTGCTCTTTGGCGCACTTGCCACATACGTGACCGCCTGCGACAAAATAATCTGTGCCTCCGGCATACCGATACGCTCAACTGCCTGTGCTGCTGATGTTGCGACAACGAGTGCCATCGGATCGGCATTGCTCACATCCTCCGCTGCGCAGATCATAATCCTTCTTGCGATGAACTTAATATCTTCCCCCGCATAAAGCATTCTGGCAAGATAATAAACTGCTGCATCCGGGTCAGAGCCGCGCATGCTTTTGATAAACGCAGAGACTGTATCATAGTGATTGTCTCCGGTCTTATCATAACGCACCACACGCTTCTGGATACATTCACTGGCAACCTCAAGTGTGATATGAATCTTTCCATCTGCGCTCCGCTCCGTTGTCAAAATGCCAAGTTCAATTGCTGTGAGCGCTGCTCTTGCGTCTCCGTTTGCCACGTCAGCAAGAAAATCCAGTGCCTCCTCGTCAATGACTGCATCGTAAGCGCCCATTCCTTTTTCCTTATCATTCACCGCCCTGAGGATCAGCGTCTTAATATCTTCCGTAGACAGATTCTTCAGCTCAAAAATAATGGAACGGGACAAAAGCGCTCCATTCACCTCAAAATATGGATTCTCGGTTGTTGCACCAATTAAGATCACGGTTCCGTCTTCCACAAACGGAAGAAGATAGTCCTGCTGTCCCTTGTTGAACCGGTGGATCTCATCGATAAACAGGATCGTCTTTTTTCCGTACATGCCCTGATTGTTCTTCGCCTGCGCAATGACATCCTCCATGTCTTTTTTCCCGGCGGAAGTTGCATTGATCTGAAGGAACTCAGCACTTGTGGTATTGGCAATGACCTTTGCCAAAGTCGTTTTTCCGGTTCCCGGCGGTCCATATAAAATAATGGAACTTAACTTGTCAGCCTTGATTGCGCGGTAAAGCAGCTTATCTTTTCCGATAATATGCTGCTGCCCCACCATCTCATCCAACGTGGTTGGACGAAGTCTGGAAGCTAATGGCGACTCCTTTTCCCTGTTCTGTTCTCTCATATAATCAAATAAATCCATACGAAAAGCCTTTCTTTTTGTCCGTGTACTGCGTACACTTGACCATTTTGAATATTCTGATTTCAAAACTTGCAATATTTGAAATCATAAATTCAATTTTTAGTATTTCATTTCAAAAATATGACGGATTTTATTCGTGAAAATTCATCGCAATTACTACATTACATGAATTTGCCCTGTTTGACAAGTGGATATTTCATTTTATCTTATTTTCCACAATTTAATTATGTTTTCTATAAGTTTTGCAATTACCTATATTGTCATTTTGACCTGTGTCATGTTTCTGAACTTAATAATATCATTATCTGTCCTTTGGATAGATAATGATATTATTGCATACATAGCCCTGCAAAAGCAACCGCTTTTATTCCGGGGATATCTAACGACAAAAAGGGGCTTATTTTACAGCCCCTTTTTCTGTTATCATAGCATTTCACTCTACGTTTGTAAATCAATCTATTTTTTCATGATCAGGCTAAAATTTTACGCCGGTGTTTTTTCAAGCGTATACTTTTTATACACCTGACGCTCGAACCTTCTTATTCCAGTATCAGTTCCTCGACCGTCACAAACGAATATCCCTCTCCCTGCAATTCATCAATAATCTGAAATGCTGCATTTACTGATGATTCCGAGGCATCATGCAGCAGAATGATATCATTTTCCTGCACTTTATCCATGACACGCTTTGCAATGACGCTGGAATTATCTGTCTTCCAGTCGAGCGGATCGACGTCCCACAGCACCTCGATCATTTTTGTCTCATAATCGAGATTGCATTTCCAGCAGCCGTAAGGCGGTCTGATATACTGCGCATGTTCTCCGGTCAGTCCAAAAATAATCTGGTCTGTTTTGTCCACCTGTTCCATCGCTGCCTGATCCGTGAGATTGGAAAGATTCACATGTTCATAGGAATGAACGCCGATGAGATGTCCGTCTGCATGGATTTTCTTCACGATCTCTGGATATTTTTCACACTCCGCACCCAGAAGAAAAAAAGTTGCCTTCACATTCCGCTCTTTCAAGCCTTCCAAAAGTGTCTCCGTATGATCCGGATTTGGTCCATCATCAAATGTCAAAGCCACTTTCTTAACTTCCTCTTCTTTGATTTTTCCTGATGCTGCTTTCGTGTTCTCTTCTGCCATTCTCTCTGTCTCCATCCCACTGTCTGCTCTCATCTTATTGTCCTTTTTTTCCACGCCTATACCAATGATCCCTGTAAATGCAAAAATAAGCAGCAGAAATCCTGCTGCTCTTTTTATAATGAATTGTTGTTTTCCATTGCTTTTCTGTCTCAAACGGATTCCCCGGCTGTCATTTCTTTATTAATAATATATGCCGTTCTTCTCATGAAAATTATAAGAATCATCATTTGGAAGATAACCAAAGAAACCATCATCCGGTGTATAATCATAGAAATCTTCATCCGGTGTGTAGCCATAGTAGCCATCATAATAGCCATCTTTGTATCCCTGCTGGTAGCCCTCATATAAGCCATCATAATAATCATCGGAAGCATCATCATTTTCTGAACCTTCATAATAGTAAGTGCTGCTATCCGTGCTTTCTGTTCTGGCATCTGACACAAACATACAAGCCCAGAAAATCACTAACAGAAATAATGAGATTGTACTCATGACGATCCCGGAGATTGCCATCCCTTTTGGTGCCTTTCTCGTCAACTGGATGATACCAAAGATAATCGAGAGAATCGCAAGTGGAATATTCACGAAGGAAAAGAATAAGACCAATGCAATAATGCCAAGTACCATGGATGCAATCCCGAAGCCACGCCCACCGGAAGGAACTTCTCTCACGCTCCAGTTCTGATTTTGCATCGGCTGATTACTGCTGCTTTGCTGATTATAATTCTGCTGCGACTGCTCATTGCCGCCCCGGTAGTTTGTACTGTCTCCGGCAAACTGATAAGCGATTCTTGGCGCACCATTCGCAAGATGAATGATCCCACATCGCACGAATCCATTCTTTTCCAACAAATGCTGCATGATTTTATTATCCTCATGGGTGTCTGCTCTCAGATTTCCAATCTGGCTCTTACACCAGCCAATACATCCACTGGCAATTCCATGATAAGAAGTATTTCCCGCAAGTCTGTGAATGGTTCCATATGGCTCATGATTCAGCCATGCTCCATTCTCAATCCCATAATAAGTCGGGTCCTCACCTTTTATAAAAGCAAATGTTGCTGCAAGGTTCTTCTCATCATCTTCTACAATGTAGCTGTTTCCAAAGGCAATATCCTTTTCCAACAGTTCTCTCGATGGATAACTTTCATCCCACTGGTTTGGATTTCCATTTTCACGCATAAAAACCCTTGCCTGTGCATATAAATCCATCATTGCCGGTATATCTTCCATATTTGACCGTCTAACGTACATACATGATCACCATATCCTTAGTTAAATCCAACAATTTTCTGTGAAAGTTTGTAAGCTGCAACTGAAATCTTTCTTCCGCCTCTTCCCGGAAGGTTCATCGCATTTCCCATAATACCGTTTCTCAAATGGTGGAACAGACGGATATCATGGTCTTTGATATATTTCCATAACTCACGTTTTTTCTCAAGATTCTCCTCTGTGCCGGAGCGGATCAGCATGATCGTTGAGATTACTGTGATGATCTCAAGATAATTGAACATATAATGACGCAGTTTTGGATTCGGGATCTTCCAGAGATCAAACTCATCGATCATAATCTTATTTACCTTGATCTGCTGGTCAATACGACCGATCATCACTTTTTCATTGACGGACTGATCATCACGTCCAATGAAGTAACGGTAAAAATCAACATCCATATAGTACATATGCTTTACGCTTGGCAATGGCTTGTACACATAAATGTTATCCACATAAAAAGTATGTTTTGGCAGTTCCAGTCCACATTCCCGCAGAAGCTGTGTACGGTAAATGACAGAATGCATCAGAATGTACTGTCCCTTGTGGAATCTTCCTGCCTCATTCCATGTAAAAATCTTATCCTGCGGCAGGGAAGAATAGCGCATGATTTTTTTGTGCCGTACACCCTCTTTTTCATAAACATAATTTGCAATAAACATATCCAGCACGGTATCTCCACCAGCAAGTTCACGCAATTTTTTTAAAATCTTCATATAGGCTTCGTAATCCACCCAGTCGTCACTGTCCACAACCTTGAAGAAAAGTCCTGTGGCATTGCGGATCCCGGCATTCACTGCCTCTCCGTGCCCTCCGTTTTCCTGATGGATGGCACGCACGATTCCCGGATATTTTCTCTCGTACTCGTCTGCGATCTCTGCAGTGCGGTCCTTTGATCCGTCATCCACGATCAAAATCTCAACATCATCCCCACCCGGAAGCAGAGACAGGATGCAATGTTCCATATAATCCTGCGAATTATAAGATGGAATTGCAAATGTAAGTAACTTCATAATGATAACCTTTCCTACTGATTCATAATGGCATCTGCCAGTTCCATGGCTTTTTTCGTCATGGCATCAATATTGTAATATTTGTATTCTGCAAGCCTGCCTAATAAATGGAACTTCGGAAGTCCTGCTGTGAGTGCCCTGTATTTCTCGTAAAGCGCCTGATTTTCCTCATTTAAAATCGCATAGTAGGGAATCTCGCCCGCTGCGCCCGTATATGCAAACGGATATTCTTTTACAATCGTAGTTCCATCTGTATTTTTCTGTCCCGTCAGAAATTTAAACTCCGTAATGCGGGTGTAATCTTCGCTTACCGTGTAGTTTACCACGCTGTGTCCCTGATAAGACTCCTCATCATAATGCTCAAAATGGAAATCCAGCGAACGATACGGCAGTCTGCCAAATTTACAATCAAAAAGCTCATCCAGCGCTCCTGTGTAAATGACATCTCCCTCAAATGGTTTTCCCTCAAAAAGGATCTCATTCCCTGTAAACTTTAAGACATCCCTGCAGTCTGTATCCAGAACAACTTCTATGTTCTCATGATCTAACATATGCTCAAACATCGGTGTGAAGCCATCCTTTGGCACACCCTGATATTTGTCCTGAAAATAACGGTTATCATAAGAGATCAGCACCGGTACTCTTCCTGTCACTTCCGGACTGATCTCTTCCGGCTTCTGTCCCCACTGTTTCATGGTATATTTCAAAAATACATTCTCATAGACATACTGTGCGATCTCACGGATATCCGGATCATCATTCTCACGAAGTTTCATGATCGGCACACGGCTTCCCTCACCGTAAGCTTCGATCAGTTTTTTCTCCAGAAGATCTGCTTTTTCCTTATCATAAACCATGTGCAGTGTATTTAAGTTAAATGGAACCGGGATCAGCTTGTCCCCCACTTTTGCTACCACTTCATGTCCGAAAGGATACCATTCCGTAAATCTCGATAGATATTCATAAACTTCTTCCAGACCTGTATGGAAAATATGTGGACCATACTCATGGATTAAAATGCCATATTCATCCGAAACATCATAACAGTTTCCTCCAATATGGCTTCGTCTCTCAATCACAAGAACTTTCTTTCCGGCTTCCTCTGCAAGTTTTCTGGCACAGGCTGCTCCGGCAATTCCGGCTCCTATCACGATGCAATCGTACATCTTTTATTACCTCTGACTTTCCTTATTATAATTTCAACATTTTCCAACATTATTTACTGATCGTCTGCAATCCTGTATCCGGACTGCGAAACGATTGTAGTACTTTCCTATTATACATATTTTATTAGGACAAGCCAATTTATTTTTTCTTAATTATTTATTACAGCCTGAATTTTGAACATTTTGTTCATATTTTATTTACAAATTTCTCACAAAGCCATCATACGATAGACACAATTCAACTTTATACTCTAAGCATAAGTTAAGCCAACAAGAAAATTTTTCATAGAACTTTTTTTCATACCTGAGTAAATCAGGTTGCCTTGCTTAACCAGTAAGCAAGGTTCCTCCCAGAAAATAGTGAAGCATTTCACTTTCCATACACAATCTTTTTCATATGAATAGCCGGTGCATTGCACCGGCTCCCTCTTTTTTATCCCGGAAATTATAATATTTCCATGCTTTCTAATCCGTCTCCAGAAATTTTTCATTTCCCAGTCTGATCCCCATATATTTTGCATAAGCAGCAAACGCAGACGGAATTGCATAATTTTCCTGAGATTTTTCTGCATCCACAAAAATGAGATGATTTTCTGCCATTTTCTCTGCCTCGGCGTCAAATCCTGCTTCTTCCACTAAAACCGCATATCCTTCCATCTGCCATTCGATATGAGAAAATATATGTTTTGCATTCTCTAGCTTCTGCACCCGGATTGGAGAAAGATGCATATCTTTTACCAGATGAACAATCTCATCCTGCGAGTATCGCCCAACAACATTCGGCAGTTCATAGAGTCCTGCCAGAAGTCCTTTTTCCGGTCGTTTCCGGATTGCCACTTTATCATTGTCCCGGATGACAAGCACCGTCCTCTTTTCGATACGTCTCGCTTTCGCTTTCGTCCTGACCGGAAGTTCTGCGATCCTGCCCTCTTTCCTTGCCAGACAGAGACTGTTCCACGGACACTGTTCACATAACGGCGCACCATTCGGCACACACACGGTCGCACCAAGTTCCATCAGTGCCTGGTTAAACGCCCCCGGCATCTCCATTCCCTGCATGACTTCCCGCAGCTCTTTTTCCAGAAGAGTGCGAAAAGACGGCTTCATAATATCGGTATCGTCCGCAGCCACTCTCGTCAGGATGCGGAATACATTTCCATCCACAGCCGGCACCGGAATCTGATATGCAATGGAGGCGATCGCCCCGGCAGTGTAACTTCCAATCCCCTTCAGTTTCAACAATTTCTCATAATCTGCCGGAAGTTTTCCACCATGCTCTTCCATCACCTGAATGGCTGCCTTTTGCATATTCCGCACGCGGTTGTAATAGCCTAATCCCTCCCAGAGTTTTAGCAGCTCATCCTCCGGGCATTCCGCCAATGCCTCCACATCCGGCAGACGCTTCGTAAACCGCTCAAAATAAGGTTTTACCGCTTCCACTCTCGTCTGCTGTAACATAATCTCCGACACCCACACCCGGTACGGTGTCGGTTCTTCCCTCCACGGAAGCACACGGGCATGCCCCGCAAACCAGTGTAACAACGGCTCTATTAAAATCTGTAAATTGTAATCTGTGATCATGTTTTATTCCTCTTTACCTTCAAATATCAATTATTATCAACATCATATGTAATGTAAATTCAATTGCAAAACTCACAAAATGTAAATTGAATTGTGAAAAATTAACAAAAGCTTGAGAAAACACTGGGGAGCGGTC
>OFMT01001646.1_pt1 | contig 15390 bp, 15 predicted proteins | sample 1541891 | NCBI WGS metagenome assembly OFMT01 (sample SAMN04209230, study PRJEB22552) | human gut metagenome | biome: gut; material: feces | host: Homo sapiens | place: USA: Oklahoma | reverse complement strand
ATCTTGGATGAGGAACAGGGGCATTGCTCGATGCAATCGGACTGCACGTCAGTGCTGATGCGTGTGAAAGGAGTTTAATCATACTGTTCGGAGAAATTCGTTATTCACAGCTCTTATGTCTATTTCATCAGCTATTTTTATTGTTAGTATTTCTTTTGTAATAACTATCCTTTCAATCTTTTTATTATCAGAATTAAGCAATAAGCATTTATACATCCTAAATCCCATTAATTCTAAAACTATATTGACACTTAGATGATTATGCTTTATACATAAAAATGCCAGAGCAGCAAAAAAGACTAAAAATTCAAATACCCCCGCCCATTGTGTGAAATCAAAAGCAAATAACGGAAGAACATATGAAATGAAAAAATCTGATGTAATAGTTTTGCATTCTTCCGCATTTTCCACTATACATCTGTTTATATTGTCCATTCTTTTACTATGCAAATAAGAATAAACAACAATGAAAGAGATAATCCCAATAAAAATCACTATCAAGCCAAATAATATTTCTGTGATAATATGGTCGTTTTCATCTATAAAGATACTTTTACAATCTATAAATATTACTACTAGCCAAAGTGGAGCAAAAGACAGGAAAAACATACTGAATGTAAATAAAGATGACATATCATTTTACCTCTGCCATGTTTTTAATCCATCAACCTCAACAGGATTTTCTTCAATTATATCCCACATAGCTTTATTACACAACACTTTAACTAGTTTATCTGCATTTTCTTTTTTTGTCGTATCAAATTTCCTGTCCTGCGTCAATGGAATTCCAAATCGTTGACATACTACAGCTCGACTCTTTACATTACCCAACAAGTTCAACTTTCCTTCACTAAAAGCGGCAAAGCTACGTGGATTATGACCTGTGGTAGCAATACTCTTAAATGTGTCAATATCTGAAACAATATCAAGATGCTCGATTCTTTCAACAGCTTTATTGCATTTATTCTTATATGACCTTTCCATATTAAATAACGGTTCCACTGACATATCCAACATGTAAATATCTTTATCATATATCACAGCATTTATAGATGTTCTCAGATTTAAAATCTTTTCTTTTATTTCTTTAAACTTTCCTTTTTTATTCATGAATTTATTTTTTAATATAGTTATAGGAGAATTCATGGAAATCAACTTTATTTGATGTTCTTTGCCATCGATTAATAACCTTCCGCATAATATATATGCTTGTGGTTTTATTTCAAATGGATTACACTCTACATCAGAATTCGTAATTCCCTCAAATAACGCATCCAAATCTACTACGACATCGCTTTCTTCAAATGGTATTTTGTAAATTGTTGTTCCACTACAAGTTCCATCATAATTTCGAACATCATTATACCTTGATAATCGCTTTTTCCCCTTTTCTCCAGTATATAATTCTGATATATCCTGTATTAACTTATTAAGTCTTCCATCTGGCTCCAATTCAATTAGCCTACAGGTATATTTCGAGCCACCTTTTAAATGCTTATATTCTAGCAAATGAATAGACCAATATTGGTTTTTAGGTAAGCTTTCAAATATTTTTTTCATTAAAATCAATGACATCTTAAAATTCCTTTCCCTTAGAGGATTTTCAAGCATAGCACTAAAATAATTTATTTTTTACCAAGCATTTCTTTTGAACACAGTAAAAAGTACAAAGAGCGCATAGACAGTTATACAAATTATTCAAGAGTCAACCTTCTATACTATAAAGAAAACCATATTGCACAAATTCCCCCCTGTATACCTTGTGCAATATGCCTATTTCTCGAAAAAAACGCCCTTATTTTTCCCATTTTCCCATTTTTCCCGCAAGAGAGGGGTACCCCAAAAATGCTACGCACTTTAACTTGGTCACGGTCAAATCCGCTTTGAACTCCCGAAAAATCAGGAAAAATTTGTAAAAGAAAAACCACGTAACCACGCTATATAACGTGATTACGTGGTTTTCGTAACCTTTCCGATTACGTGTTTTTATATGGTGGAGGCGATGCGTGACTATCTTTTTTTGCGTATTTTCAAGATTTCGGAAGTGCGACACCACGCAGATGCGTGGTTTTTCGCTATCAAGATCTTTAAAAAATTGTTGTAGATGAATTCTTCATACTCCACTTTCGTTCGATTTTTATTTTTTATATTATAGCATATCGTCCGAGGAATGTCAAGCAACAGAGCATTTTTCGAATTACACAATCACTAGAGTAACTATGCTTCTTTTTCGAAAAATTTATTCTGTATAGACTTTCTGACTAGATTAAAAACTCTTTTTTAAGGTAAACACCGTTATACCATCGACGCACTCGTTCTGTAGTTCGTAGACTTCATCTATGTTTAAAAGCAATCCAGTAGGATTTCTTCCGATAATGATATATTGGTTGTTTCCATCAAGAGCAATGTAACTCCGCATTGCATCATCTAAGAGGATATCAGCGTTGTCAATGATAATCAGCTTTCCTTTGGAGCGTTTTATAGAACTCTTATATGATTTATTCCAATCCAGATAATTGAAGCACTTTATACGTTTATCTTCTGCAGATAGTTCCTTCAAAAAAGAAAACATGGTTGACCTTCCGGTTCCAGAATCGCCGCCTAAAAAAGTGATGTTGTTTTCGAGATGAAGATCTACCTGAAAAGATGTATGTCTTGTTTGTATTCGGTTTGTAACAACTGGCTTAATCTTCATTTACTCCACCACTCCTTCAAGACTTTATATTTTTTCATTTGAAATAGATTATAAAATTGAGCAGCAGGAGAAACTGCTGCTCGCAATGTTTGTTTTAATCAAACTAGAATATTTGCAGAGTTCTGCTCAGTTGATGAAATGATAATCATGACTTTAGAATGGAGTTAATCTGTTCTTCTGTCATGCCAATTTTACGCATTTTTTCTGCTATTTCTGCTTCTCTTGCCTTTCTGCCTTCTTCTCGGCCTTCTGCTCTTGCTTTCTCCATTCCTCTTTTTTCGCCTCTTTTTTCAGCAGCATTCATTGCTGTTGCTTCATCATGAAGAGCTTTTTCACGCATTTCAGTGATATATTCCATCTTTTCATCATCACTTAATTCTCGCAAAATCAACGTCACATGATTGCTTTCATTTGTATTGGCATTGTCCAGCACAATTAGTTCCGCCTCTCAGTTTATTACACCTTAAGAACAGACTTGATCTGCTCTTCTGTCATGCCGCTTTCACGCAATTTTTCTGCTATCTCGGCTTCTATTGCCTTTCTGCCTCTTTCTTTAGCAGTATTTATTGCTGTTGCCTCATCATGAAGAGCTTTTTCACGCATTTCAGCGATATACTCCATCTTTTCATCGGCACTTAATTCTCGCAAAATCAACGTCACATGATTGTTTTCATTTGTCGTTGCATTTTCTGGCATGACCAGTTCCACCTCTTATGTTATTTATATCTTTATCATATCATAATCCCATCAAAATTTCAAGTGTTCAAGCAGATATAAACGATTTATCCAACCACCATTCTTCCTGCCCTATATTTCTCATGAATCCAGTTGCTTTTTTCGCAGGAACATGATATAATAACAATAACAAGGATCCCGGTAAAATTACAGAAACAAGCAGAGGTGAGAACATGAAACACAAACCCTTGCCAATTGGCGTAGAGGACTTTAAGCGGCTGGTGGACAACGAGTACTACTTTGTCGACAAAACACTGATGATAAAGGAACTTCTGGAAAACAAAGAAACCGTCAATCTTTTCACCAGACCGAGAAGATTCGGCAAAACGCTTAACATGAGTATGCTGCAGCGATTTTTTGAGGCAACTGAGAAAAGCAACGCTTATCTTTTTGACGGTTTGAAAATCGCGGCGTATCCGGAGTACATGGCATATCAGGGACAGTATCCGGTAATCAGCATTTCACTGAAAAGCATGAAACGAGCTTCCTATCAAGAAGCCTATTTTGAGTATGTCAAACTGCTTTCAGATGAATTTGAACGTCATGAAATCATTCTGCAATCAGATTTAGTCAGCGAAGAAGATAAACTGGAATTTCAAAAAATCAAGAAAAGAATTGCAGAGCCAAAAGAGTATAATTCCGCAGTCAAATTGCTGTCAAAATGCCTGCAGAAAGTATATCAAAAGAACGTCATCATTCTCATTGACGAGTACGATGTACCATTAGAAAACGCCTACCACGAGGGCTTCTACGATGATATGACCAACCTGATTCGCAGCTGTTTTGAGTCTGCCTTAAAAACCAACCCCTCGCTGGAATTTGCAGTTCTGACAGGCTGTCTGCGGGTATCCAGAGAGAGCATTTTCACAGGCTTGAACAACCTGAAAACTTACTCCATCACAAAGAACAAGTTCTCCCAGTATTTCGGGTTTACCCAGGAAGAAATGAAAGAGATTTTACAAGCCTTCTCCCTGGAACAGTATGCCGGAACAATTGCAAAATGGTATGATGGTTACCGATTCGGATTGACGGAAATCTATAACCCGTGGAGTGTTCTCAATTGCATTGACTCCTACCTGCAAAACGACATGGTCGCCTGTGAGCCTTACTGGTCGAACACCAGCTCTAATCGAATTGTCAAGCGTCTGATTGAGGAATCCAACGAGCGTACCAAGTCCATGGTAGAGGAACTCATCAACGGCACACCGATTCACACGCAGATTTTTGAGGACGTGACCTACGGCACAATTGATGTCAATCAGGACTACATCTGGAGTTTTCTGCTGTTTACCGGCTATCTGAAAATCATCTCCTGTGAAACAGTCGGCGACGAAACCTACTATGACATGGTGATTCCCAATGTGGAGATCAAAAGTATCTATAAGAACACCATTCGCTCGTGGTTTATCGATCATATCAACCGTGACAGCCGGACAGACATTCTGGAATCTGTGATTCATGCAGATGCGGAAAAACTGGAAGACTTGCTTTGCACCTGGCTGACCAACACCATCAGCTGTTTTGATGAACAGGAGAACTATTATCACGGCTTTGTAACAGGACTGGTTTCCGGATTCAACGGCTATATGGTGGTTTCTAACCGGGAGTCCGGCAACGGGCGGTTTGATCTGGTGGTAAAGCAGCGTTCCAGATGGCATCATGCTGCAATTCTGGAGTTTAAGGTTGTAGAGAAGTACAACCAGATGACAAAAGCCTGCGAAGATGCCCTCAAACAAATCGAGGAAAAAGATTACGAAGCAAGCCTGCGGGACGAACAGTATGAAAACATCGCAAAGCTTGGAATTTGTTTCTGTCAGAAACGGTGCAGGGTAAAATCCGGCGGTGTGGATCATTTCGAATATTAAAAGTATCAGCTTTATTGAACATATCGTTCTATTGCATTGGTTTGACAAAATCCCTTAGAGTTACATCTCTAAGGGATTTTTTATGTTACTCCCAATCCGCACGAACTTCTGCAAGCTTTTCCTGCAGTGTTTTTTCCAGAGCAGAAAAAGCCGGGATGAAGCTGTCACGCACCAGAAGAATCATTTCATCGATATCATCTTCATTGTAGAGATGCACTGAAACATTTCGCTTTTTCAGCATAAGCAGCCAAACCGCAGAATCATTCAAAAAACCAAGCTTATAGCCAAGCTGCAGGATTTCCCTTGGAGAACCTGTTTCTGCACCAGCTGCACCATGTAGTTTCAAAATCTCCTGCAATGCCTTCCATGCCAGTTCCAATGTAAGATTGAACTGCCAGATGATCCCTGTTCTGTAAATCTCATTTTCTTTCGCAAACTCAAAATTGGCATGCCAAAGCACATCGAGGCAACTGGAAAAGTTATCAAGCTTTTTCATAGATTATAACACCACTCCTTCCTACTTTCTCTTTCAAACAGCTGCACAGAGATTGAAAACGCAGCTGCTTACGGAGTGAACTGCTCCTCGACCAACGCCTTATTGTCTGCATTCAGGATTCTGATTGCTCTTTCTACGTCCGCATCAGACAGCGTGCGTTTCCAGCTGCTGTATCTGTCCTCATCGATCGTTTTGACTCTCGTAACCACCAAAAACTGCGACAGCCACTTCCAACGATAAAAGTCGTCATCATCCAAGATGCAGAAGGTATCAACATCAGGCTTGTCTGCAAGCCAGTTTCTGATCTCACTTGGGCGGCTGTCAGGTCCTGAGCGTCTTGTGAGATCCGTTCGTCCGGATACTTTCAGACCATACTTTTCAAAGTATTCATAGAGTCTCAGAACATCCTCGTTCTCCGTCTGGAATCCATTCTCTACAAACTTCCAGTAGTTCACTCTCCAGGAAGAGGTCAGGATGATCTGTGCATCTGTTGCATCAATGATTCTCTTTAACCGTGCAAAACATTCATCCTGAAATGCAGCTTTATAGCTTTCCTCTTTCAGAACACCGTCTATATCTAAAAACAGTACTTTCATTTGAATTCCTCCATTCCTTGTTACCATTTGATCGTTTCGATATGGCTTTTGCTTCTTCCTGTCACCTCCAAAAATTTTAATCTCACATTCTTTGGGAAGGCGTTTTGAAATCGATTCGCTTTGCCGTAATTTCCCTGACAACTCCGTCCAGCAGACCGAAACCGCAGTCCAGACTGAAAACAACGCTTTCCCGGTACACTGTAATACTTTTGATATAATCTCTGATGAATGTACGGAACCGGAAGGGTTCTTCCTGCAGTGCGAAGAAAGAATCGATCAATCCGCAGAAGTCTGCATACTCGACAGTCTCTAATTCCTGCAAATTATTCCGACTGCTTTCAAAAGCGATTCTCTGGGATTCCAGTATATTGATCTGCTCACAGATTTCGATTGTTTTCTCCTTGCTGCTTTGCAGCTGAATGTATTCCAGATTGAGTTTGTCCAGCTGTTCGTCCAGTGCTTTTCTCCATGCAGGAAGTTTTCGGTTATGCCTGCTGATGCACTGATTCAGATGCCGGATCTGCTTTTTCATCGATGCTTCGCAAAACAACTCCCGCTCCAAAAGTGTTATCACGTAGTGATCCAGTTTTTCACTGTCTATCTCTTTGAAGTTACAGCAGTCGCTTCTATGTGCTGTACAGCAGTACGTATGAAAATGGTATTTGCCGTACCGCTTTCCTCCGCTCATCTTCTTACCGCATTCTCCACACCGAACCATGCCGGAGCAGAGGTAGAAGTGTTTTGCACCCAATTTTCCTACGGCAGAAGCAGATTTTCTTCTTTCCGCAGCCTTTTGAAAGGTTTCCTGTGAAATGATCGCAGGACAGCCATTGGCGATTCTTATAATTTCTTCTTCCGGCTTATGGCGGTGACTGTTTCGCCGATGATTGTAATCCTTTGCAGAAGAGCGGTTGTAAACATAGGTTCCGGTGTATTTGAGATTGTTCAGTATCTCATAAAAAGCTGCATGATTTGGAGCAAATGGATTGCCCTTTTTTGTAACGTATCCGGCAGCATTGAGGCACTCTGCAATGTCACGATTGCCGTATCCGTTGATATACATATCGTAGATGATCCTGACGGCTTCGGCTTCCCGTTCGTTGATAACCAGTTTCTTATCTGGACCAACATCGTATCCCAGTGGCGGTGAGCCTCCGGTATGCTTGCAGTGAAAGGCATTTTCCTTTAGTCCTTTCATCACTTCACGTGCGATGTTGGAAGAGTAGTATTCACCAATGGATTCCAGCATAGCTTCCAAAATGATGGATTCCGGAGAATCATCAAGACGTTCCAGGACACTGCAAAGACGAACACCGTTATGCTTCAGCTTGTTTTTATACACTGCCGAATCGTATCTATTACGGCTGAAACGATCTAGTTTATGCACTAAAACAATGTCAAACAATCCTTTCCCGCTGTCTTCGATCATACGCTGAAAGCTTGGTCTGCGGTCATTGGTGGCTGAGTATGCTTCATCTATATAAGTCTCTACGATTTTCCACTTGTTATGATCACAGAATTCCTTCATTGCTCTGATCTGTGCATCGATGGACTCGGTTCTCTGATGATCCGAGGAAAATCTGGCGTAGAGAGCAACTCGTTTGATCTCAATCATATTCATTCTCCTTCTGCTGTAGCATTGTTATTTTATCACGTTTCCCACGAAAATGCTACTATTTTTGGAGATTTGAGAAGAAAATCTTCGCTTCTCACAAATCGATGTGAGAGCCAAGGCAAAAAACTACAGCTTTTACAAATCAAACTTGTTCCCGATGAAAAATTGACAGTCCCGAACGTCACCACTATCTGATTTCGCATATTTTCAGAGCAACGTCAAGCATCCGCATCAATCTTTTCCAGCAGAAGAAAAACACCCTCTATGACTCCATTTTACCGAAACTTTATCAGAATCGATTGGCTGCCACAAAAGGTGCTGTTTTTGCTTTTTCTCGTTTTTCTTATATTCCATAACTATTATATTTATATTATTTTATATATGATATAAGATAATATTAAAATATATAAATATATAGATGATTGCCCTCTTATGAGGGCTGTCAGCAGAGGAGCGTTAGCGAGTGTATGCTGGCATTGCTCGATGCAATCGGGCGGCACGGTAGTGCGTAGTTATATAGTAGGTGAACAGATCATTTCATCTGAAATTGCACCAGTAAAAAAGTATATTTTACTCCACGAGATTATCCGCCCAGAGTTCACACTGTGTCATAACGGCTTCAATTGCTTCTGGCTGATCATCTGGTGGATATTTATGCGTTTTCAAAAGCTTCTTTATCATCATACGCATTCTTGCTCTTGCGGAATCTTTCTTCTGCCAGTCAATGGTTTTGTTTTTACGCAATGTTTCCGTCAGTTCTTTTGTAATCGCAATTAGTTCTTCATTCTTGTAAAAGTCCTTGATTGCTTGAGGTTTGGTTAACGCATCATAAAACGCCAGCTCGTCGGCAGTAAGTCCTAATGATTTTCCTTCTTCGCCAGCTTCTTTTATCTGTTTTGCGAGCTTCATCATTTCTTCGATAACTTCTTCATTTGTCAGCATTCCATTTAGGTACTGATTCATTGCTCGCTGCATGATTTCAGAAAATTTCTCAGACTTTACAACATTGGTACGCTTATAGACGACAATCTGTTCTGCAATTAATTTCTTTAGAAGTTCTACAGCAAGATTCTTCTCTTTCATATTTGCAACTTCTTGCAAGAATTTTGAGTCGAACAAAGAAATTTCCTTACCAATATCGGAAAACAGATTGATGACACCATCACTTTTAATGCTTTGCTTTAACAGTTCATTGATACGAGCATTCATCTCTCCAAGAGAAAGTTTCTTACCAGTCCCTTTATTCTCTAAGCGAAGCACGAGCACTCTAACCGATTCAAAAAAAGCAGCTTCTATACGAAGAGATTCTTCTACCATAGAAGAACAGAGTGACAATGCCTGATGTAGCATTAGCGATTCCTTCAGATACTCCTTCTTGTCCTCTTCTTTTGCGGGAGAGATGATGAAATTAACTGCACCAGTGATTGTTTTTGCACGCTCCAGATCTGTTCCAGTCATAAATTTTGTGTAATCGTATTGGAAAAAGAAATCTCGACAAATCGAAATCTTTTCTAGAAACTTTGGATAAGCCACCTTGGCAACATCAGTGTCGCCATACTTGTCCTTATCTCTTGCTGTATAGTCGTTCATTGCCTGTTTTAATGCACTTGCAATGCCGACGTAGTCCACAACAAGACCACCTTCTTTGTCCTCAAAAACACGGTTTACTCTTGCAATTGCCTGCATCAAATTGTGTCCGGACATCGGCTTATACACATACATTGTTGCAAGAGAGGGCACATCAAATCCTGTTAGCCACATATCAACTACAATTGCGATTTTCAAAGGACTCTCATTATCCTTAAATTTCTTTGCCAATTCTTCCTTATGAGCCTTATTGCCTATGATCTCTCTCCATTCTTCCGGGTCTTTGTTAGATGAAGTCATCACAACTGCAACCTTTTCTGTCCAATCCGGATGAATTTCGAGGATTTTATGATAAATCTTTAAGGCAATCCCTCTGGAATAAGCAACAATCATTGCTTTTCCAGTCAGCAGATTTGCTCTGTTGTTTTCGTAGTGGTCAAGAATGTCTGTCACAAGAGAATTGATAGTCTGGTCATTGCCAAGAATCGCTTCCATTTTGCCGAGCTGATGTTTTGACTGTTCAATCACACCCGCATCTGCATTTTCCGCCATTCGATCATACTCTTGGTCGATCAGTTTCAAGGTTTGCTCGTCTAACTTCAATTTTAGAACTCTTGATTCATAGTAAACCGGACGTGTTGCACCATCTTCCACTGCCTGCGTCATATCATAAATATCGATATAGTCGCCGAAAACTTCTCGTGTAGATTTATCCTTTGTAGAGATAGGCGTACCAGTAAAACCGATGTATGTAGCATTCGGTAAACTATTTCGGATCACTCTGGCTGCACCAACTTTGATTTTACCGGATTTCTCGTCCACTTTCTCCGTAAGCCCATATTGCCCTCTATGTGCTTCATCTGCCATGACAACAATGTTCCTTCGATCTGACAAGCATTCAAAGGATTCTTCAAACTTTTGCATGGTGGTGAAGATAATCCCATTTGCTTTTCTACCTTCTAACAAAGACCGAAGATGTTCTCTTGACTCTGCATGAACTGGCTTTTGTCTAAGGAAATCGCTGCACTTTGCAAATTGTAGATACAGCTGGTCATCTAAATCATTTCTATCTGTTAAAACAACAATAGTCGGACTATTCAATGCAGATTGCAGGAGATGAGCATAAAAGACCATAGACAGTGATTTTCCGCTACCTTGGGTATGCCAGAAAACACCGCCTTTTCCATCTGTTTCAGTTGCTTTTTTGGTAGATTGAATCGCTTTATTGACAGCAAAATACTGATGATAACCGGCAAGAATTTTAATCTGCTTTGTTCCATCACTACTAAACAGAATAAAGTTTTTCAAGATGTCCAAAAGCCGCTTCTTCTGGAACATTCCTTCAAAGAAAGTATCGAACTGTGCAATTTGTGTATTTTCATAACTTCCATCAACGGTTTTCCATTTCATAAAACGAGTTTCATCACTGGTAATCGTTCCGGCTTTACTCGTCAGTTGGTCAGAAATTACACAAATCTGATTATAGTAGAACATGGATGGAATTTCGTGCATATAGTTACGAATCTGCGTGTAACCTTCGCTTGCATCGGTATTTTCTCTGGAAGGGGATTTCAATTCAATCAATACCAATGGCAGTCCGTTGATGAAAAGCAGGATGTCCGGTCTGCGGTTACTATTTTCAATGAATGTCCATTGATTGGCACAAATAAAAGAATTGTTTTCGATGTTCTCCCAATCAATCAGATAGATTAAAGCAGAGCGTTCCTCGCCATTTTCGGTATATCTTGCAGAAATGCCATTTTGCAAGTAGTCCGTAAATACAGCATTTTTCTGCACAAGAGTTCCGTTCTCAAAATTTCTGAGAGTGAGAAGGGCATTTTGGATTGCATCATACGGTTTTCCCTCGTTGATTTGAAAAATGCGATCTTTCAACACGGTATCATAGAGCGGAGACTTTACGTTGTGGTCGGTGTCATAGCCGCACACGCATTCGTAACCAAGATTATTCTCAAAAAGTTCTATTAGAGCATTTTCATAATCAGATTCGGTATAGCTCATTTTATATGCCTCCTACAATAGAATTTAGCCTATTCTGTAATATTTTATACCCACAGACCTTATCATTTTAATAATACATTTCTTTGTATTCTCATCATATGGGTGAAAGTTCCATTGAACATTAGGATAACTGTTATTCAAAATATTAAAATATGGAAAATCAATAGCACATGAATGACCGATAACAAATATTTCTTCAATGTTTACTCCAGCAATAAATTCTTTTAAATCATCTATTTGATACTTTTTTTCAAATGATCTCACTTTTTGTGCCAAATTTGTATAGGCTGTATATGTATAGTAGTCAATCGAGTCGTTTTCAGCGGCTCTTTCAATGTACTCTTCAAAATAAAGATTAGCATAAGGACCAGTGCCTTTTCCTCTAACATCATAATAATACTTTTCAGGATTATATTCTCCTTCAGGATAACCTAATATTAAATTGTCTTTTCCAACCTCTCCATGTATATGCAACACTTTTTTGGGGTGAATATGATATAATATTTCAAGCGTATGTGTATAATTGAAATTTATAAATAAATCATCAGGCATAAACAGATCACAATACTTAGAACGGGGACTAGTCGTATTTATTGCAGTTTCAGCTTGTTTGGCAAAAGCATATAATTCTTCAGCGAGATTGGCATTTAAATCCACTTGTGTAATAATTGCATCTCTGTCACTTTCGTGATCTGATAAATAGTCAGGTTCATAACCTTCAAAAATTTCTTCCAACGAATTAAAATCTGGTGTTCCCAAACAATTTTCAAAGTCCGACCAGATGTCTGCTTTTTCAGTTTGATATAAAGCCCAGAAATTTTCATTCTGCTCAAATGATTCTGCTATATTTTTGAAATCCAAATCAAATCTAGTTGGTAATTCATGAGATAAATCAAATCCATTTCCTATAACAAACAATCTACTCATCTATTTACTCCTATAAATGAAAATTTACGACCATTAGCAGCTTAAATCTTGACTTCTGAAACGTCTATTTCACCGTTCATAAGTTTTGGCAAGAGGGTATCACGCAGTATTGCTAAGTCATTAGCTTCAAGTCTATTGGTATAGACTATTTCAAGCATAGGTGCAACAATTTTGCTAAACTGTTCTACATATTCGGTAGAGGGAATACAGATCGGATACATCATTATTTGTTGTTTATCACCTCTTGGCATTTTAGTTCCTTTTGAGCCTGCAACCATATAATCAAAGAACTTATCAGAATATAGGGCACAGTAAAGGAAAGTAGAGTATTCACTCTTATTGGGAACAAAGCATAGTACATCTGTTGAGCAACCACAATCAGCAAAACAGTATATAATTTTCTTGAAATATGGGCGGATATTTGATATAAGCACATCGCCTTTTTTGCAAGCGGTTGTCTGTTTGATAGTAGGAAGTGTGGTGGCTTGAACAGCCCCTTGACGATTCGGTTGCATATTTTCTGTAGAATAATAAGTTTCCAAAGTCAAATCTTCAATATTCACCTTATCTTTGGAATATCCGCATATCTCGGATAGTGAGCCTGTTCTCCAATCCTCAGGCATAACGCCGCCAAACGGCTCGAAATCCACAAACCAAGACTTAAAAATCGCCTGAGCCTGCAATTCTAAATTTTCATTTTTGTTAGGAGTAATAATATGCAAGACATAATTAATTGGTGTAATAACAATGAGGGCTTTACGAATATTTTCCTTTCGGTTGTTGGTACGATTCTTAGTGTTATAGCTATTATTGTTTCTATTAAAACCGCAAGATTACCTTATAAAAGAAAAATTAAGATTACAGTAGGCACAAATCTCCAATTTGCAGTTGGATTCTCAAAGGTTTGTAGTTCTGTTGCTGGTATCTCAATAAATGTCTTAAATCTCGGCAATAGAGACGTTAATATTATATATTTGGGATATGTGATAAAAGTAGATGGAAGATATCAAAAAGCCATTAAAATATCAGATGAAATGAAAGAAATTGGGATTTTGCATCCTATTGAAGTTCGCTGTAATTCCTATTCATCTACTGATATAATCAGTAGTTTTTCAAAAATAAATCCGAAAACGAAAGTTTATGCATATGCTGAAGACTCTGAAGGTCATATTTATAAAAAATATATAGGAAGAGCAGGAAAAATCGAAAAAAGTATGAGATTGATGAGATAATAAAAAGGGTGGGTAGTAGTGATGTTGGTACAACGAAAGGAGTACCAGCACATGAAAACAAAAATCATCACAGAAATTGAGCAGTCCATGCTAAAACACCTTGACAATGCTCAGCTTGAGGAATTACACAGAGTTTTAGAGCATGTTCTCAGTGGAGTAACCATATCAAAATCCACGGAGAATACCGAGGAAGCGTCAAACGAAGATGTGCTAAATGACTTCATAGCTGCAAAGAAAATCGAAGGTTGTTCTGACAAATCGTTAAAATACTACAGAAAAACTATAACTGTGGCACTGAACAGCGTTGGGAAAGAGATCAAGCATATAACAACTGATGATCTGCGTAGTTATCTTACGAAATATCAGGAAGAAAAGAAGTCAAGCAAGGTTACGATGGATAATATCAGACGCATTCTTTCGAGCTTTTTCTCGTGGCTTGAAGATGAGGATTATATCATAAAAAGTCCCGTTCGGCGTATACACAAGGTAAAAACAAGCAAAACAATAAAAGAAACATACACCGATGAAAACTTGGAGCTTATGAGAGATAGTTGCGTAGAATTGCGAGACTTAGCGATGATAGATATGCTCGCATCTACCGGAATGCGTGTGGGAGAAATGGTGCTTTTGAACCGGGAGGACATCAATTTCAACGAACGAGAATGTGTAGTCCTTGGAAAAGGTGATAAAGAACGTATCGTCTATTTCGATGCACGTACAAAGCTACATTTACAGAACTATTTGGATGCCAGAACAGATGATAATCCTGCTCTGTTTGTTTCGCTTCGGGCTCCTCATAATAGACTGACAATTGGTGCAATTGAACTTAGAGTACGGAATTTGGGAAAATCTTTGGGAATTCACAAGGCACATCCGCATAAATTTAGACGAACACTTGCTACAGTGGCGATTGACAAAGGAATGCCGATAGAGCAGCTTCAAAGACTTCTTGGGCATCAACGAATAGACACAACTTTGCAGTATGCAATGGTAAAACAGAGCAATGTGAAACTTGCTCATAGAAAATATATAGGATAAGAGTGGTATAGTTATGAAAATATACTTATTAGGGAATATTGCCAATGTTCAAACTGGACCTTTTGGCAGTCAGTTACATAAGGAGGACTATGTAGAATTCGGTACTCCAATGGTAACTGTGGAGCATTTAGGAAACCGTGCTTTTACTAAACAAAATCTCCCTATGATTTCTGATTCTGATAAAAAGCGATTAAATAAGTACGTTTTAAATGAAGGCGACATAGTATTTAGTCGTGTTGGATCAGTGGATAGATGTTCATATGTAGATAATAAACATTTGGGTTGGATGTTTTCGGGGCGTTGTTTGAGAATTCGCCCTTGTAATGTAGTATATCCCTTGTACCTTTACTATTACTTTTGTATGGAAAATACAAAGCAGTTTATAAGAAATATAGCTGTTGGAGCAACAATGCCTTCCATTAATACAAAGTTAATGAAAGATTTGGAAGTGCCTCTTCCGACTATGGAAATACAACAAAAAATAGCCTCAATTCTCTCTGCACTTGATGATAAAATTGAACTTAATAATAAAATAAATGAAAATTTACAACCATTAGCAGCTTAAATCTTCACTTCTGAAACGTC
>OFMT01001616.1_pt1 | contig 15611 bp, 14 predicted proteins | sample 1541891 | NCBI WGS metagenome assembly OFMT01 (sample SAMN04209230, study PRJEB22552) | human gut metagenome | biome: gut; material: feces | host: Homo sapiens | place: USA: Oklahoma | reverse complement strand
AGGGACTATTTGATTAAATTAATTAACTCGTCCATTTTTATTGGACACTAATGATAAAACATATATAATTGGTAAAAGAGCAAGGTTGATAAGTCCATATCCTATCTCATTATTTCTAATCTTTCCTGTAGACTGAATGCAAGGGTCAAAACCTGAACCAAGAACCATAACAAAACCATTTATCAGCATCCATGATGCAAATATTGTTGTATACTCAGGCACCTCTTTAAGCCAGATTTTCAGTATATCGTCCATACAAAATAAAAGTGGAATCACCATAACCAAAAGTATCAACGTAGAGATTCGCGTAATAACATATACTATATTCAAAGAACGTTCTTGATTTCCACCACCATAATTCTTCATAATTTGAGGAACTGCTGCTTGGTTTAAACTATTGGTGAATGTTATGACATATCTATTTACTTGAGAAGCTAATCCAAATGCAGCATTTAAAGCTGTACCGAAAAAGAAATTGATAATCATTGCTGCACCTTGTTCCTTTCCTATAACAGCTATTGCTCCGAACAACGACCACCAAGCAAATGAAAAAATCTCTTTATAGTCTTTCCAGCATTTATTAAAATGCCATTTTATAGTAGTAGCATCCTTTCTACGACAATAAATAATATAAGCAATTCGCGTTACTAACGTAACAACAGCCATAATAAGTGCAAATGCACGAAGCCTATTTCCCAAATAATAGCCAAGAGCAATAACTAAGCCAAGTTTCATTATTGCTACCCCAATTTCTGTTAGCGAAGTAAACAGAAATTTCTCTCTTGCTATTATTAGACCATTGGCAGGTACACTCATTACTGAAATCGCAGTTGTAAGTAGACTAACATGTAGCACAAATTGCGCATCAGCAACTTTGCTGTCTACAACATTTAAAATATTATTTACATAATACAATCCTATAGTTTCACCTATAAATACTAGACAAACTGCCAATACAAGGTGTATCATATATACAGTATTATATACTTTATTAGCATTACCCTGATTGCCCTTTCCTAATTCAACAGCAAGATATCTGTAAGAAACAGATACCATCGTTGTGCCAATAACGTTAAGAAAGGTGACTATTCCACCAACCACTGAATACAATCCGTAATCATTGGCACCTAATGCGTTAAGTATTATTCGTGAACTAACAAGACCAATGATAGTTGTCAATATTAATTTCACATATAATACACCTGTATTAAGAATTATTCTTTTATTATCATTCATTATTACCTTTTTCTTATCAAATGAGCTGGGATTCCTACATAGATACCATACTGTTCTGTACTTTTGTTTACTACAGCATTTGCACCTATAATACACCCTTTTCTAATAAGTACACCGTCTAGAATCTTAACTCCAGCGCCAATCCATACATCATCCTCAATCACAATGCCTCGTTTTGATAATCCTTGTTCAAATATCATAATATCCTTTCTATCAAAAATATGGTTAGATGGAAGTATTGTTGATTGAGTTGCAATTCTAACCCCACTTCCAATTTTAACCCCTCCTTGACCATATACCATTGCAAATGGATTTACTGTAGAATTGTCACCAATAATTATATCACCGCCGCATGAAAGAATATGCCCATATCTACTAATATGACAATTTTTCCCGATTGTGATGGTTCCTCCATATCTAGTGCTTATGACTGCCCCATTTTCTATAATCGTACCTTTTCCTATTTGTATTGCTGGCCTCAAATTAATCATATGTCTTTTTAGAGAATACAGAACAATCAATATCTTATTTACTACTCTATCTATAAAACTTATGGCCAACTTATGTTTATTAAGCGGCCCAAGCATATATTACCTCCTTCTTATTTTTTACCCCCCCCTCTATCAGATTTCTATCCAACTTTATTAAGTCACCAAATGTATTATTCCATTCAGAAGGCGTAAACGCGCCAAAACCTGATGCAGGATATAAAGTAATTTCTCCGAAATACTCTTTGTTGTCAATCACATATAAATCTATTCGTGAAAACCTCAATGATTTGCTCAATTTTCGGCAAATATCAATCATTGTGTTCAAATGTAGTGGTTTTGCAACTGGGGTTATACCATTTTGGGCAATCGGATTCAAACCAACAAAAGGTAAATGATTCCACTCCATATCATAAAAGTCTATAGTTTCTTTACTATTACGGTCACGTATTACTTGACAATAATGAGGTTCTCCATTGAAACAAAAGAATTTATAGTCAGGTAAATCAACAGGTATAACACTATTGACTGGTGACATGAACTTTTCTGCAAGAATACGTTTTGAAACACCTTTATATGCCCATTCTCCCATACTCTTATAAATATCATTAGATAATGATCTTTCTAATTTATCCTTAGCAGTTTGCTTGTCAAGAGTAGACTTATCAATACAGATAACAACACCACTACTTCCTCCTCCGTTTGTTGTTTTAAGAACAAACTGATTAGGCAATGCTTCAAAATCGATATCATCAAAACAATCCCATATACCCAACGTAGGAATAATATATTGTGCACCTATGCGTTTAGCAACAAACTTCTTAACTTCATATTTATCTACCATCTTATGATAAATAGGGCTATGATCATAGAGTTTTAGCCACTGAAGTTTTTCTGTAAATGTTCTAGGCGAATCCAAGTTTAGTTTTTTGCCCAATTGAAGACGATACAGCGAATTTACCAATAATTTCTGATTATTGGTATAGTGAGCCCATCTTAGTTGAAGGCCTAACATTAACCTTTCTGGGCGCTCTATTACTCGCTTTATTTTATTAAATATAATCATTTTTCTTTTGAAATTAGGGCGTTGTAAATGTCAAGAATTGTTTTTTCTAATACCACAGGATCGTGCCTCTTTCTTGCTGTTGTTCTGGCATGTTCTGATATCTTTTTTGCTAGTTCGTCAGACTCGAAAATTTGGGTCAAGTATTCTGCAAGCATATTGGCTTCGTTATAGCAATATAAAAATCCATCCTTATTGTGTTCAAGCATATCCATATTGCCACCTACAAATGTAGCAATGGTAGGAGTGCCAACAATTTCTCCTTCTGCTAAGGAATTAGGTGCATTTTCAATTGATGAAGGTATTACTACCGCATTTACTTCTGTCAACTTTTTTGCAAGTTGTTCTGCTGATAAAAACCCTGTATAATGAATGATATCTTCAAGTTGGTTTATTTTAATTAGATGTTTAAGATATTGAGCATACCCTCCTGGCAGGAGTCTTCTGCTAAGTTTTTCAGGATGTAAAATATCCTTGCCTGCAACATACAACTTAATATCAGGATATTTCTTTTTCAGTTTACCTAATGCTTCAAAAACAAAATGAAGACCTTTGATAGGATAATGAGCTTGGTGAACAAGTATTGAATGACGTTCCATCGAATCAACACTCCATTTCTCATTATAGAAAGGTGCGCGAATCAAACGAGGACAGAAATAGTACTCCAAATCTGGATTGATATTGCGAGCGGACACACGATCCCAAGTCGAACGACCTTCCACATATTTCGTAAGTTTAAGAATCGCCTTTTCGAATTTAGATCTTTTTATAAATGAACGACGCCCGCTAAAGAAACCTGTTGGAACTAAGATGTCTTTTAACGTAGTATAACGTAACATCGTAGAGAAATCTATACCAGCATAATAATGATGTTCATATTCAGTAATTATTCCTTGTAAGGAGACCAATATAGGAACTTCATGATGGTTTTTTAAAAGGAGATAGTTATGCTTACCCTCTGTTCCATATGCATGTATTATTCCAGGCTTAAATGAATTGATTATTTCCGTCCAATAATCAATTTTTTCACAGTTATGTTTAGGAAATATATAGTACGTTATATTATCTACTTCTATAATATCAGGATTCTTACATTCAACTGGACAAGCGATAGCAAGTTTTATATCATCTCTAATAGATAACCGCTTGCTCATAGCATCAATCCATGAAACTGCATGTCCTGCTGTAAGTCCCATCGCTTTAGCTGCGTTGGGCATTAGCATATTTATAGTCCAAAGTATTCTCATCTTTGTTTGTTTCTAAAGTCAATAAATTCTTTGTAATCTCTAATATAATCTTCTTTTTGATAAACCTCTGATGCCAATACCATACAAATAGCACCAGAAGAAAAGTCATCAAGGTCACGCCACATTCCTGGTTTTACATAAAGACCTTGATACGGGCGATTTAGGAAAAAAGTTCTTTTACAATTACCATCATCAAGGGTAACTTTAAATGAACCAGATGCAGCTATTATAAACTGTTCAAGATTACGATGTGCATGAGCGCCACGAGATTCTCCACCAGGAATGTCATAAAGATAGTAAACTCGCTTTATGTCGAAAGGAAGCGTTTTGCCATTCTCCACAACTGTTAGGTTACCCTTCCGGTCACTATGATGTTTATCTAATTCCACCATAGTGCAATCGAATACATTATACAGGTTTGATGTTTTGGTTTTAATTGCTTCTTTACAAATTGTATCTTTAGTAGGCTTACAATATTCATCTGTATTGATATTTGCTGCAAACCGACAAAAATCTTCATAGTTGCGAATATAATCATTAACATCATATATTGTACTGCCAAATTCAAGGGCCAAAGCGTTTGTTGAGAAATTTTTAATTTCACGCCATAAGCCTTTGGGAATATATAGTCCATAGTAAGAACGATTTAGTGTAAACGTTTTCTGTTCACAACCATCATCAACTGTAATGTCGAAAGCTCCTGACATAGCAATGATTAGCTCTTCATTGTTTATTTCAGCATGTCCACCACGATTAACATTTCCAGGGACATCATAAAGCCAATATGTACGCTTTATTTCAAATGGAATCTGAGCATTGTTTTCTGCAAAAGACAGATTGCCTCTTGCATCAAGGAACTTAGGCAGTTCTATGATTCTACAATCATTAACATTCATAATTCTATTCTATTCTTATTTGTAAACATATAGTTACTGCAACGCAAAATACTTTCTGGTGAATTTGTATCATACCAAAGGATTTCATTTTCCAAATCGAGAACTTGTCGTTTATTCTCTTCATGATAAATGCAGAATAAATCTGTAATTTCCTTTCTTCCTCAGTATGACAATTTACGTGATTTTGCCTTCTTTGCAACATTATTTGAAAAAACGTATAATCCTACAATGGCTGACTACAAAAGTCCGTATTCAATCACCGAGGTGGCTACGTTAATAAGAATCTCCGCACTCTAAAGCGCTTGAGAGACCTCATAACTAAGCCAAAGGACTCAATCATTCAAAAACAAGATATCAAAGAACTCACTTATTTGATGAATTTTAATAACCGTGCGATTTATCGCATCAGTACGATTCTCAAAACGCAGATAAGATAACACCCTTCATGTTATTTATCGATTATCATACATGTCAGAATAATATCTCATGTAGGCACCAGACGTAATATTATCCAACCATTCTTGGTTATCAAGATACCAACTAACAGTCTTCTCTATACCTTCCTCAAACTGCAAAGACGGTTCCCAACCGAGTTCATTCTGAAGCTTTGTCGAGTCAATGGCATAACGTGCATCATGGCCAAGGCGGTCTTTTACGTATGTGATAAGGTTGAGGTCTTCACCTTCGGCACGTCCAAGCAAGCGGTCAACTGTCTTGATAACACTCTTGATGATATCGATGTTCTTCCACTCATTAAAACCACCAATGTTATATGTTTCAGCTACTTTACCTTTATGGAAGATAAGATCAATTGCACGTGCATGGTCTACTACATACAACCAGTCGCGAACATTCTCACCCTTGCCATAAACTGGAAGTGGCTTGCGATGACGGATATTATTGATGAAGAGAGGTATCAGTTTCTCAGGGAACTGGTAAGGACCATAGTTGTTAGAGCAGTTGGTCACAATTGTAGGCATTCCGTATGTATCATGGAAAGCACGTACAAAATGGTCGGAGCTTGCCTTTGAGGCAGAATATGGAGAATGAGGATTGTACTTAGTTGTCTCATAGAAGAAGTCCTCTCCGTAAGCAAGATGATGCTCCTCTGAACTTGCCTTTGTTGTAAATGGAGGCTTAATACCTTCAGGATGTGTCATCTGCAATGCTCCATATACCTCATCAGTAGAGATATGATAGAAACGCTTACCCTCATATTTCTCTGGCAACGACTCCCAATAGAGTTTAGCAGCTTGAAGCAGAGTTAATGTTCCCATAACGTTTGTACGGGCAAATGTGAATGGATCCTTTATGCTGCGGTCTACATGACTCTCGGCTGCAAGATGAATGATGCCATCAACATGCTCATCCTGCATCAACTGATAGAATGCATCAAAGTCGCAGATATCCATCTTGACAAACTTATAGTTGGGCTTGTCTTCAATGTCCTTAAGATTGGCAAGGTTACCTGCGTATGTCAATTTGTCCAAGTTGATAATATTATACTCTGGATATTTATTTACAAACAATCTTACCACATGTGATCCGATAAAGCCAGCTCCACCTGTAATTACAATATTTCTTTTTGCCATATTCTATATGTTATTTCAAGTTTCTAAAAGTATCAGAATCAACTTCCATTTTTTTCTCTTCAATGACATTCAGAAGATACTGACCGTATTGATTCTTTATCATTGGCTTTGCCAATTCTCTCATCTTCTCGTCATCAATCCATCCTTGACGATAAGCAATAGCTTCAAGGCAAGCGACCTTTAATCCCTGTCGTTTTTCTAGTACTTCAATATATGTTGAAGCTTCTGACAAAGAGTCGTGTGTACCAGTATCAAGCCAAGCAAAACCACGTCCAAGAGCTTGCACTTTCAACTCATTATCACGCAAGAACCACTGGTTTACTGTCGTTATCTCGTATTCGCCACGTGCCGATGGCTCAATCTTGCTTGCCACATCCACAACCTTGTTAGGATAGAAGTAAAGACCAACAACCGCATAGTTGCTTCTGGGATGCTCAGGCTTCTCTTCTATTGACAGGCAATTACCATCCTTATCAAACTCAGCCACACCATAACGCTCAGGATCTTTCACCCAATAGCCAAATACTGTAGCCTGTTTATCTTCCTCGGCTGCACGTACTGCCTCTTTCAGTTTATCTGTAAATCCTGCACCATGAAAGATATTGTCGCCAAGCACAAGACATGCACTATCGTCTCCAATAAATTTTTTTCCAATAGTAAACGCCTGTGCCAATCCATCAGGTGAAGGCTGCTCGGCATAAGTAAAGTGTACTCCATAATCAGAACCATCGCCAAGCAGTCGCTTAAAGCCTGGGAGGTCGTAAGGAGTTGATATTATCAGTATGTCACGAATGCCAGCAAGCATCAGCACACTGATAGGATAATACACCATTGGTTTATCATAAATAGGCATAAGCTGCTTGCTAATACCTTTGGTAATGGGGTACAAACGTGTACCGCTACCACCTGCTAATACTATACCTTTCATATAAACACTATTTTGTTTAAATATGACGTAATTTTCTTATATGTAACTATTCTGTATTATGTAGCTGTTGGTGGTATCGAACCACGTTCCTTCTAGAAATACCTGTACAACAGCTTACCTTTATATATATGAGTATATCAATACTTGCGCCACACCATCTTATTGACGATACCGACGTATGACTGCACGATTTTCACTACCTTGGTGCTGACATTCTCATCCACATAGTCGGGTACGGGAATGCCATGCTGACCGTCTCTGCAAAGTTCTACGGCGACATCTACTGCTTGCAGCAATGATTTTTCGTCGATACCTGCGATGATAAAGTCGCCCTTGTCGATAGCCTCAGGACGCTCTGTAGATGTACGGATGCAGATGGCTGGGAAAGGATGTCCTACGCTGGTGAAGAAGCTTGATTCCTCTGGGAGTGTACCTGAGTCAGATACTACGGCAAAGGCATTCATCTGAAGACAGTTGTAGTCGTGGAAACCGAGAGGCTCGTGCTGGATGACACGTGGATCAAGCTGGAAACCTGATGCTGCAAGACGGTTGCGTGAGCGTGGATGACAACTGTAGAGGATTGGCATATCGTACTTTTCTGCCATCTTGTTGATCGCAGAGAAAAGAGACAAGAAGTTCTTCTCTGTGTCAATGTTTTCTTCACGATGGGCAGAGAGGAGGATGTATTTGCCCTTCTCTAAGCCCAGACGTTGATGAACATCACTTGCCTCTATCTCAGCAAGGTTGTTGTGAAGAACTTCTGCCATGGGTGAACCAGTAACGTATGTGCGCTCTTTAGGCAAACCACAGTCTGCAAGGTAACGACGAGCATGCTCTGAGTATGCCATGTTAACATCGCTGATAATATCAACTATACGACGGTTGGTTTCTTCTGGCAGACATTCATCTTTACAACGGTTTCCTGCTTCCATATGGAAGATGGGGATATGGAGACGCTTGGCTCCGATAACGCTCAAACATGAGTTGGTATCGCCTAAAACCAATACGCCATCGGGCTTTGTCTGGGCAAAGAGCTTGTAAGAGCAGTTAATGATGTTGCCGCATGTGGCACCAAGGTCATCGCCTACAGCATCCATGTATACCTCAGGCTCGGCTAACTTCAGATCCTTGAAGAAGATACCGTTGAGGTTGTAGTCGTAATTCTGGCCAGTGTGGGCGAGAATGACATCAAAATACTGACGGCACTTGTTGATAACGGCTGCGAGACGGATAATCTCGGGACGTGTGCCGACAACGATAATGAGCTTTAATTTGCCATTATCCTTAAACTTTATATCCGAATAATCGAATTTGGGTTGCTTTTGCATAAAATAGATATTTTCTGCGACTATTGGCTGCACCTCAACAAATCAAATACATTTGTTTGTATTCGGTTTGCGCAATAGTTCCATGTTCCTTTTTTATTTCTGTTCCACCTTATCAAAATAGGTATCTGGCTTATTGGGGTCAAAGATTTCGTTGCAGTACATAACTGTAACCAAGTCTTCGGTGTCGGAGAGGTTGATGATGTTATGTGTGTAACCAGGGAGCATGATGACTGATTGGATTTTATCACCACTCACTTCATAGTTCAACACTTCATCTGTGCCTTCCTTGCGGAGTTGGATAAGTCCGTGACCTGCTACAACTATAAACTGTTCCCACTTAGTGTTATGCCAATGCTCACCTTTAGTAATACCCGGTTTGGAGATGTTGATGCTTACCTGACCACAGTTGAGAGTGTGAACCAATTCTGTGAATGAACCACGTGGGTCAACATTCATTTTCAAATCAAAGATAGCCTTGTCCTTGGGCAGATAGCTAAGAAACGTACTATAAAGACGCTTGGCAAATGAGTTCGCTGGGATTTCAGGAATCATCAATGTCTTGGGCATGTCGACAAACTTATGGAGCAAGTCCACTATTTCACCAAGAGTAGCCTTGTGAGTGATAGGACAATAGCAGTACTTACCTTCTGTTGAAGGGAGTACGTCAAGTCCCTCAAACTCGCAATGATGCTCCTCACCCTTTAATGCGTGAATCATCTCGTCAACAAGGTCGTCGATGTAAAGCAGTTCAAGTTCTACACTTGGGTCGTTGACGGTAATGGGGAGGTCGTTAGCTATGTTATTGCAGAATGTTGCTACTGCACTATTATAGTTGGGACGACACCATTTGCCATAGAGGTTGGGGAAACGGTAGACCAATACCTTGGCACCTGTCTCCTTGCCATACTCCAAGAACAAGTCTTCACCAGCTTTCTTGCTTCTGCCATACTCGCTGTTGCCGAAACGTCCAGTCAAGGACGCTTGCTGTGAGCTTGAAAGCATTACAGGACAGTTGTTCTTATGTGCCTTTAATGTGTCAAGCAATGTAGAGGCAAAGCCGAAGTTGCCTTTCATAAACTCGTCATTGTCCTTGGGGCGGTTGACGCCGGCAAGGTTGAACACGAAGTCACATTCCTTACACCATTGGTCAAGTTGCTCGAGAGTTGAGTCAAGGTCGTACTCGAAGACCTCATCTATCTGCAAATCGCCATAGCAACGGGCCTTTCCGTCTTTGATATTGTTGAGTTGGGCGCAAAGGTTTCTGCCAACAAAACCTTTGGCTCCAGTAACTAAAATCTTCATATAATGATTTATCTTTTAAACACAGATTGCGCAGATAACACTAATTCAAAACTATCTACTAATTTTCGAACACAGATTACACAGATAACACGGATATAATAATGCCACTATTCTCTTTCCGAACATGAATAACACAAATTGAAAAATATCTGTTAAATCTGTTATATCTGTGTTCGTAAAACTATTAAAGTCTGTGTTCGTTACGTTTACTGCACGAAGTTGCCCTCGCCACTCAACTCCTTCTTAACATAATCAAGCGCACCTATCTTTGCCTTTGTCTCCTCCAGGTTCAAGCGATAGGTGTTATCCGAGTTAAACTCCTCGATTTCAGCACGCTTGGTGTCACCCTCTTTGAAGAACTTATCATAGTTCAAACCACGGTTGTCTGCAGGCACGCGGTAGAAGTTGCCCATATCCTCTGCCTTGGCACACTCTTCCTTGGTGAGCAATGTCTCATACATCTTCTCACCGTGACGAATACCAATGACCTTAATATCTTCCTTCTTACCACCGAAGAGTTCGCATACAGCCTCTGCCTGAGTCTGGATTGTACAAGCAGGAGCCTTCTGTACGAGAATGTCTCCATTCTGACCATGCTCGAAAGCAAAGAGAACAAGGTCAACAGCCTCTTCCAATGACATGATGAAGCGAGTCATCTTAGGCTCGGTCAATGTGATTGGGTTACCATTGCGAATCTGATCAATCCACAAAGGTATTACTGAACCACGTGAGCACATCACATTACCGTAGCGTGTACAGCAAATCTTGGTCTTGCCAGAATAGCGGCTCTTTGCCACAGCAATCTTCTCCTCAATAGCCTTGGTGATACCCATAGCATTGATAGGATAAGCGGCCTTGTCGGTAGAGAGACAAATAACAGCACCTACACCAGCCTCAATAGCGGCAGTAAGCACATTGTCTGTACCAATAACATTGGTCTTAACTGCTTCCATCGGGAAGAATTCGCAAGAGGGCACCTGCTTCAAGGCTGCTGCGTGGAATATATAATCAACCCCTGGCATAGCGTTGCGGCATGATTGTAAATCACGAACGTCTCCGATGAAAAACTTAATCTTATTTGCTACATCTGGATATTTTGCTTGATATTCATGGCGCATGTCATCCTGTTTCTTCTCATCACGTGAGAAGATGCGAATCTCACCGATATCGGTACGGAGAAAACGATTCAACACTGCATTACCGAAGGAACCTGTTCCACCGGTAATCATAAGGGTTTTACCTGCAAAAATACTCATAATTTTATATTATTAAAATGTTATGTTTCATCTATAAAAAAACTATCGAAATGGATTTTTCCTCTTGAAGTTTGTTTGCCAAATAAATCTTTAGGCCCATGTATATTTATAGACTTATGCCTTTACCTTGTTTCCAAGCATGCTCTATTACATATTTATACCATTTAAGCCTATATGTACTCTCACCAACCAATATGACAAGACAACTTTTATTTTTCATACTTTTTCAATCAAAGTCTTAATATTCTTGTCTCCCTCCTTAGCCTTACTTCTTACTATTCATTGGATATAACAGGTTGGTTTCCTTCATAAATTCACATATTACGCACTTGACCGACACACAACAAATCCTTTTCATAATGAAAATTATAAAAAAACTCGATGTGACATTATTATAAATTTCTTTTTAACAATGGTCGACTCATGTCATAATCATTGGAGACGCGTGAGGAATAAGCCTTATCTAAAAGCAACTTCATTTTTTCGACACTCAAATCTCCCCAATTAACTACAGAAATATTAACACCGGATTTCAATAGATTGTCAATGATACGAGGTGGCATATATGGATAGCGTCTTTCAAATTCTGCACGGTCTGTTATAGTTATCCAATTATCCTCATTAGGCAGAATACTTTTCTTCTCCTCTGCAGAACAAAGTATATGATAAGAACAATTGACTGATGGCAAATTCACTATAAGTATACCAGACTTTTTATTTTTCTTTCCGTCATACATACTTGAGAACAACTCCCAATCAATATGTTTACGATTTTTGGTGTCAGTTCCAACAAGAAGAACCGTTACAGTCGTATCCTTCAAATGCTCATCGCGAATATACTCTCTTATCTTTTGGCTGTCCCAATTCTCAGGTATTTCCCCTAAGTCAACAGAACCATCTATAAAAACATCATTTTTTTCAGCCCAACTAACCAATGCATCTTTATACGATTGGTCATTGTCATGATGGAAACTAACAAATACTTTATGCTTCATTTTTTATTTGATTTAATCCTTTAAGTATCAATGATACAATCTCTATAATATCTACTGAATGAAAGAGAGTTATATTCTCTTCATAAGATAGATTATTATGAAGGTCTTCTATCTTCAGACCATCAAAACTCTCATATTCAATATGATTTCCATTTTCTTCACACCAATTGAAAAAAATTCTGTACTCATAATTGACAAATGCGTTATCTTTTAAAGTATCATATCCGCTTTTTCCCTCAATTATATTACAAATTAAATGGGATGCACCTCCAAAACCACCTACAAGAAAAATTGGTTGATGTTGAGAAATCGCTATTTTAAACTCTTCTACAACTCCTGCCATAAATCCTGCAAATCCATGCAACCTGCCACCAGCAATAACACGAGCAGCAGAATTTTTAACGATTTCATTACGCATGGAAACAAGTGATGTTGCCCATTTGAGTTTGTTTTCATTTGTATCTGGAATCATAAATAAATTAATTTCATCTGCAGCAACAGCACTTCCAGGAGTAGCATTTACAAGTTGTACCCTTGATGCAAGATAGTCAGCTTTCTGTTCTATTGACAGGTTATTATATAAAGGCCATGATAGATAATTCTCAATGTAAAATACATCAGCTTCAGCCTTTTCTTTCTGTCCATATTGTTTTGCCATTTCCTTGAAAATTTCGGTAAATCCTCCCTTACGTAAGTCACCGCCATACACTAATTTTCCATTAGCTTTTAAGATATGGCGTGTAAGTTCTATTTGGAGATCCTTAAACATTTCCTCTCCGATACCAATCGCAGACAATTCATGACTTTCAGAAATAGATATTCCAACATACTTCTCATGAAGATTAATATTTTCTGTTAGATGATCCATTGGTGTCGAAAAAATAATATTACGATTCATCCTCTTGCTAATGTTTTTAAGAACATCAAGTTCTTCATTCCCTAATGGTGGTTCAGGATAAAGGATTCTTCTTGTATTATCATCTAAAAGTGACATGTTAAAAGCTTCTGGTGGATACGGAATACACATTGTTTCCTCGTCAGATATGGATTCTAGCAATTCTTTTTGAACCTTTTGATCAAGGACTGTACGCATCAATATATTTATCACTCTCCGCCAATCACCTTCACATACTGTAAAAGGAATATTCCCTATATACGGGAAAGCACGATCTATGTGATTTCTAAGCATAGAAACAGCAAGTATTGGCACTTGTTCTTGCTTTGCCGTCAATGCTTCAATTTTGCACCATTCACGAGATGAATATGTATCTGTAAAAAGAATTAAAAAAGCCGAGTTCTTAACATGTTCCTTAATTTGAGTTCCGAAATGATAACCATCTAGTATATCATGAACATCGAAAAAAGAATTAAGTTTTGTATCAGAAGCTAAGAAGTTTCGTATTTCTTTAGCGACATTTACCCCTATTCCATCTTTGTCACGCTTTGAATGGCTTATAAAAACTTTTAAAGCATTACTCATTTTTCCAGAAACAGTTCTAATAAGCAAGTCCAAAAGTTGAGTTGTGAATCTTTCCCAATTATCATTATCAAACAAAGAGATATTTTCTTTGGAAGATTCGTCTACAACAATTGATTGTATCTCTCCTAGTGATTTGTTGATAGAGAAAGCATTCTTATATTGTTTCACTCCAACAATTTCAATATTTTCGTCTGCCGATTTTATTAATTCATTTATCAAGTTTCTCCATCGTTCCGAACAAAACATATTGATATCAATGAATATAAGAAATACATTCTTTACACTTGAAGTCTTTGTTATTGTTGAAATATAATTATTATCACCTGTCGTAAAATACACAGGAATATCCAACCCATCACTAAATGGGTCATTAACATTTCTACACAAAAGGGAATATAATGCAGAATAAATCTTAGCACCATCTACATTATTATGATGATACAAAGCATGAACTGTTATTGGTGTTTTCATCTTATATAATGCCTAAAGGGTTTATGTCCTTTAATCCAATCTGAATAAATTACATAGTCATCTCCGTTATGGACCCATAATGCTTCCTTTTCACTGTTTTTAATTCTATCAATTTGAATATGGTAATAAAGTCCAACGAATTCAGAACCAATATAAGAATTTTTAGAATATTTTGAAATAGGTAAAACTGCAATTTTTGAATCCTTCAAAGCATCAAAATATCCTAATTCCCATGGCATCCATTTTGAATTTGAAGCGTTTTCTGAAAAAGCATATATCATACTCTTACATTGCGACATTCTTGTCCTCAAGACTGCTGCTGTTTTTGGGGTAACATTGTTATGATTCAACTCAGGGTCAAACCAATCCACATATACTGTATATCCCAAATCTTTTAAAAGCAATGTCAAACCAGCTATTAACTCCTTATCATTTGAGCTATGAGACAAAAATATATCAAATCCGACTGCTGTTTGTGCTTGTTGTTTGTTCTCATTCAAAACTGTTGCTGCAGAAAAATATCTTATATTCCTTCTGTGGCTTTCTTGGTTGAATCTATTACGAAGCTGACTCTCTGTAAATAAAGGCATTTTTATTCTCTTTTATTTTAATCATCTAACAGGTTCATATTTTTGCCTCTATAATACTTAGCATACCACTCAGCAAATCTCCTCAAGCCTTCTCGCAAGCTGGTATTGGGCTTGAAGCCGAAGTCTTGCTCCAATGGGGTTGTGTCTGCATAGGTTACGGGCACATCACCTGGCTGCATAGGAACAAGTTCCTTGTGGGCCTCGAAGTCGTAGTCCTGGGGCAGCACGCCGGCACGGACCAGCTCTTCCTGCAGGATGGTCACGAAGTCAAGAAGGTTCTCGGGGGAGTTGTTACCGATGTTATATACCTTGTAAGGCGGAATGGGCAGTCCGTCCTCGCCGTTCTGCTTCTCGGGGGCGTGCTGCATGATGCGCACCACTCCCTCCACGATGTCGTCGACATAGGTGAAGTCGCGCTTGCAGTTGCCATAGTTAAAAATCTTGATAGTCTCACCTTTAACAAGTTTATTGGTAAAGCCGAAATAAGCCATATCAGGACGACCTGCCGGACCATATACGGTAAAGAAGCGGAGGCCGGTCGAGGGGATGTTGTAGAGCTTCGAGTAGGCATGGGCCATCAGCTCGTTGCTCTTCTTCGTGGCGGCGTAGAGGCTTACGGGGTTGTCCACCTTGTCATCTGTCGAATAGGGCACCTTCTTGTTGCTACCATAGACCGATGATGACGAGGCATAGACCAGATGTTCCACTTCGTGGTGGCGGCACGCCTCGAGGATGTTGT
>OFMT01001593.1_pt1 | contig 15726 bp, 16 predicted proteins | sample 1541891 | NCBI WGS metagenome assembly OFMT01 (sample SAMN04209230, study PRJEB22552) | human gut metagenome | biome: gut; material: feces | host: Homo sapiens | place: USA: Oklahoma | reverse complement strand
TAATCTCTTTTAATATTACAGATTCTAATATTATATATTTTAATATTATAAATTCTAATATTACAGATTCTGATAATATAGCTTTAAGTATTACAGATTCAGATCAAACCTTGAAAGGACGTATATGATGAAACTCGCAAAAATATTCAATTTTTTCTGTATGTCATTTATACTATTCTTAATATGTGGCATAAATGTTTCAGCCGAAACATTTTCTAATGAGCAATATACAGTAAATGTTCCTGAGGGCTTTAGTATGGATGATAAAACTCTTTCAGATTTCACCACATTTACTTACAATAATATTACTATTGGAATCAGCACTTCCGACAATTCTCTTACCGGAGATAACATTCTTAATTACACTGAAGATGAGATTAAGGATTTTGCCAATAAAACTCTCAATTCCTTGACTACACAGGCTGGTGAGGGCTTATCAATTGCCGGACATGAAATTGTCAGCTTTTCATCCAACAACTATCCGGCTCTCCATGTTGTCTACAAAGGGAGCACTTCCCTTGATGCAGATGTTTATATAGAGCAGTATGTTATAACAACATACAGCTACAGGTTTACACTTGTATTTTCTGCTGATACTGAAAATGAACTGAATGACGATAATATCAAATCATTTATGGACTCATTTACAACAACAGAAACTCCTCTTAAACAGACAGAAAATGTAAGCAACAATTTTCTTTCCATATTACTTATTGTCTGCATTATTGTTCTCATTATAATTGCCATAATAATCTTTTTGTATCTTTTCAAGACAAAAAAGGTTCACCGTAAACCTGCCTCTTTGAAAAAAAAGAAGAAAAGGAAAAAAGCCATATAAAAACACCAGTTATGTATTGATATTCCTAAAGAAATTTTCAAAAAAGCACCAGTTATGTATTGATATTCCTAAAATTATAGGGAATTTACAATTACATGACTGGTGCTTTAAGTTTAAGTTATATCAGGTGCTCTTGAATATTACCTTCATTGCCCCTGAATATTCCTTATTATATTTGAAGAATCTGTTTTACTCAACAACTTTAATTGAATTAATTACAGGCTGTGCATCCTTCTCAATTGTTCCGTTGTCATCTGTTGGTTTGGCAGCATCACAAATTGCATCTACAACTTCCATACCCTCTGTAACTTTTCCAAATCCGGCATATGAACCATCAAGGAATTCGCTGTCTTCATGAACAATAAAGAACTGTGATGAAGCACTGTCCATATCTTGACTTCTTGCCATTGATATAACGCCTCTCTTATGAGAAATGTTATTCTCAACACCATTCTTCTTAAACTCACCCTTAATAGTCTTATCTGAACCTCCTGTTCCGTTACCACTTGGGTCTCCACCCTGAATCATAAAACCTTTCATAATTCTGTGGAATGTAAGTCCATCATAGAAGCCTGACTTTGCAAGGTTTACAAAGTTTGTTACAGTAATAGGAGCTGCATCTGCATCAAGTGTAAGCTTGATTATGCCATAATCCTTAACATCAATCTCTACATTATACTGACCGCTTAAAAGTTCTCCATCTGTAGCAGCTGCACTATCTGAACCTTCTGAACTATCCTCTCCGTCCTCTGCACTGGCTGCATCATCCTTTTTGTCATCTGTAGTTGCTTCTGTGTTGCCTGCATTATCTGTGCTATTGGAATCATCTTTTTTAGAACCGCATCCTGCAAAACATAAAACTAATGCAAGTGTTAAGGCAACAATTGTTACTAACTTCTTTTTCATTTCACTAAAATCCTTTCATCATAATTATTTCAAGCAAACGCTCCATTCATTATATAATATTTTCCCATATTGTGCAATTGTATGAAAAAACATTTTCCATATTGTGCAATTGTACGAAAAAACATTTCCCATATTATGCAATTGTACGAAAAACATTTCATGTATGTAAGATAGTAAAATACATAATATTAATTTATAGCTTGAATTTATCTGTCATTTCTGATAATGTTTTATATACAATGTAATAAATACAAATAAAGGTTAAACGGAGGATTTTAGAATGTCAGATTTCGGATATGGTGACGATATTGATCTTACAGTCACACTTGAGCTTGATGACGATACAAGCGTTGAATGTGATGTAATTCTTGTCTTTGAGATTGAAGAGGATGAGCAGGAATACGTAGCTCTTTACCCATCAAGCGGAGAGCCTGATGAGATTTACCTTATGCGCTGCAACTATTTTGACGAGTCAACTCTCGAGATGGAAATTGAATCAATCGATGATGATGATGAGTTTGAACTTGTGTCAGAAGCATTTGATGCCATTATGGAACAGGAAGACTGGAATGACACAATGGCTGAGGATGACTAATCCACAGCCTGCTTTGTAATCTCATCTAAAAACATAGACGGTTGCAATACTTTGCTGTATCTGTTTTTTACATAAAGCAGATGCAGCTTTGTTTTTGCTCTTGTCATTCCTACATAAAACATTCTTCGTTCCTCTTCAATTTCATCCGGCTTAACAGACATCTTGTGTGGAATGATTTCTTCATTTACATCCATTATAATTACTTTTTCAAATTCAAGTCCCTTTGAACCATGAAAGGTCATAAGAGTTACGGCTTCAGAATCATTTTCCCTATTCTTGCTCCATTCAGCATATTCACCAATACCATCTATAAAATCTTCGTAGCTTGAAAATTCACCTGCCTGGTAATATATCTGCTCAAGAATATCTCTTAAGCCACCCTCATCAATATCACGTTCTTCTGCATATTCACGCAGAAAATCTCCATATCCAACAACTCTGTCAATATAACGTATTCCTCTTTGCGGTGACATTCCCCTGATTGCCTTGATATCTGACTCAAGCTGATATATGCGCTCGCACATCCAGGCTTTATCCTCATAAAGAGCAAGAAGTCTGTCAAAGCTTACTGTTTTCTCATCCAGTGCATCTCTTGAAATGTAGCGTTTTGGCCGATTTATTATCCTTGTAAAATACTCCCTGTCACGTTTTCCAAGTGCAATAAATATATAGGCCATAATATCCTTTGCAATCCAGTGTTCATATATATCAGGTATTCCATCCTTAAGACGCACTGGAATATTATATTCCAGCAGCTTCTGCACAAGGGGCTGTGGCTGCATATTAGTGCGATACAGTATGGCAATATCCTGATAATTGAAGCCATTTTTAATGTACATATCAATGAGATTAAGAATATAGTTGTTTTCCTCTCTTATATCCTTAAATTCCTTTATCTCCACCTCTTCACCAGAGGGTCTGCTTGCCTTTAGTTCTTTGGGAAATCTCTTGGTATTATTGACAATTACTTTTGATGCCGCCTTTAATATATTGCCACTGCACCTGTAATTCACGTCCAATACTACCTTCTTTGCCTCTGGATAATCATTTTCAAAGCCTAACATAAGCTCCGGCTTCGAGCCCCTGAAGCTATATATTGCCTGATCATCATCACCAACAACAAACAAATTGTTAAGGGGTGCCGCAAGCATACGAACAATATTATACTGTAGCATATTTATATCCTGAAATTCATCCACAAGAATATATTTAAATCTTCGCTGCCAGGCCGCAAGAATGTCTGGCCTTGCCTTAAATAACTGATAGGTATATATCATCATATCATCAAAATCGATTTTTCTTCCATTTTTAAGCCATTTATCATAAAGCATATATATGTCCCTAAATGATTCCGCAGGACATGACAGGGAATAATAATCATTGATATTATACATTTCAGATTTTACCTTACTTATCTCGCTTAAAACATCTGAAATCTGCTCTTTCTCATCATTTGACTCTATACCGTTTTTTCTTATATATGATTGTATAAATCTTCTCTGTTCTTCTTCTGAAATGATGTTTGATGACGTAAACTTATACGCATTTTTTAGGATTAAAAAGAATATACTATGAAATGTTCCAAACAATACTCCCTGTCTGGAATCTCCTGTAAGATACCTCTGCCGCATTTCTAATGCTGCCGCTCTGGTAAATGTAACGACCATAATATTTTCAGGTCTGACACCTGTTTCTGTCAGGTGCTTTATACGCTCCGTTATAACTCTTGTTTTGCCGGAGCCAGGCCCTGCCAGCACCAGCATAGGGCCGGTGCCATGGCATACTGCCTTATATTGAGCTTCATTCAGCTGCATTAACATCCTCCAAAAGTTTCTCAATACCAGCTTTTATTCTGCTAATTGACTCTTCCTTACCAAGCACTTCCATAATCTCATAGGCACCTGCAGGTGTCATCTGTTTTCCTGAAACTGCTGTACGAAGTGGCCATAAAGCCTGTCCATTTTTAATACCCTTTGATGCAACATAATCCATTGCAACTTTTTCTATTGCCTCAATACTGTAATCATCAAGAGCCTCATACAATGGAAGCATCTCCTGTAATGCTGCCAGTGAGTTTTCTGAATTGGTTTTCATTTTCTTATGTGTATACATTGAAACCTCATATTCAGGAAGTTTCTCAAAGAAGTCAATCTTCTCAGCAATATCCTTAAATGTTTCGATTCTTGTTTTACACATAAGTGCTATTGTATTAAGATCAAGATCCTTTGTTATAACCTTCTTAACCTCAGGAACAGCCATCTGAAGATATTTGTCATCATCCATTGCCTTAATGTATTCACTGTTCATCCAGCTAAGCTTTTTGATATCAAATACGGCTGGAGATTTGCTTATTCTTGTGTAATCAAACACATTTATAAGCTCTTCAAGACTAAATATCTCTCTGTCATCAACAGGACTCCATCCAAGAAGTGCAACATAGTTAACGATTGCTTCAGGAAGGTAACCAAGGTCGATAAGGTCTTCAAATGAAGCATCTCCCCTTCTCTTAGAAAGCTTCTTGTGATTCTCGTCTGTGATAGTAGGGCAGTGAATATATACTGGAATATCCCATCCAAATGCTTCGTATAATCTGTTATACTTTGGTGCTGATGAAAGATACTCGTTACCACGTACAACGTGTGTTATCTTCATAAGATGATCGTCTATAACATTGGCAAAATTATATGTTGGATATCCATCAGCCTTTATAAGAACCATATCATCCAATTCACAGTTATCAACAGTAATGTCTCCATATATTACATCTGAAAATGTTGTTGTTCCTGTAACAGGATTATTCTGTCTGATAACATAAGGTTCTCCAGCAGCAAGCTTTGCCTCAATTTCTTCCTTAGAAAGGCTTAAGCAATGCTTGTCATATTTTGCAGTTTCTTTTCCATTTTCATTGACTGAATCAGCACGAAGCTTATCAAGTCTTTCCTTAGTACAGAAACAGTAATATGCCTCTCCTTTTTCTACAAGTTTCCTGGCATATTCAAGATATAAACCTGATTTTACACGTTCACTCTGAACATAAGGACCATATCCTCCATCCTTTCCAGGACCTTCATCATATACAAGGCCTGCCATGCTCATAGTGTTGTTGATAATATCAATTGCTCCTTCAACATATCTTTCTGTATCAGTATCTTCAATACGGAAAAGGAAATCTCCTCCATCATGCTTTGCAATAAGATACTCATATAATGCTGTTCTTAAATTTCCAACATGCATCTTTCCTGTTGGACTTGGTGCATATCTTGTTCTGATTTTCATTAATGGTGCCTCCTAAAACTAATATATACCGTTTTTATTATTGCAGTTTTATTATTGCAGTTTTATTACTGCATAGCTTTACTACTATGCAGTCTTATTACTGCTCAGCCGTATTACTATGCAGCCGTATTACTGCTCAGCTTTACTACTGTGCAGCTTTCGCAGCTTCAGCTGCTTCAATTATTGCAAAATAACTTGGTTTTGCATTGCCATCCTTATCATATAAGAGTGGATAACTTGTTTCCTTTTTGAAACCTGTAAGCCATGTATGCTCATCATCAAGTCCCCAGAAAGTAACATTAGTAATGTTAGCATGTCCCTTAGTATCAACATTTACCAAGAGATCAAAAAGCTTTTTATAATTCTCAGCCTGCTCTTTCATAGCAGCCTCTGAATTGTCATTGTAATGCATATCAAGCTCAGTAAGCTGAATTTCAATACCATCTGCGATTGCAGAAAATGCATAGATTGATGTTTCAATCTGGGCAACATCAAAGTTTTCTCTGTCGTGATGTGACTGCATTCCGATACCATCAATATTACCCTGATCCCAAATCTTCTTAACAAGTGTTGTATAAGTTTTTCTTCTCTCTGGTGAAGTCATGCCATAATCATTTATAAAGAGTTTTACATCCTTATCAGCATATTTTCTTGCATACTCAAATGCCTTCTCAATATACTCTTCACCAATTACCTTATACCAAAGACTGTCTGTTCTAAGACCCTTGTTATCACTTGCGCACTCATTTACAACATCCCATGCATACACAACGCCTGGATGTTTTTCCTGACAGTATGTGATAACCTTCTTTATGTAGCTTTCCATTCTCTTAAGCATGGTATCCTTATCAACATAATCTTTTCCATCGTCATATCCTTCACGGAATAACCATTCAGGAGTCTGGCTGTGCCATACAAGTGTATGTCCACGCATCTTAAGTCCTGCATCCTCAGCCATTGTAAGAATCTCATCAAGCTTCTCTGTAGTTAAAACAGGCATTCCATCCTTTGCTTCCATTGAAGCATTGTGATCAAGAAGATAATCAGGTTTCATCTCATTCTCACATGTAAATGTTGAATAATCCTTTGTTATTCTGGCAAGAACCTTCTTATCTGCAAGCTGCCAGCTGTTAACTGCTACTCCGATATCAAATAAGTCCTTATAAGCCTCTTTAAGACTCATTGTTGAAGCATCTTTATTCTGGATTTCATCCTCAGCTGCTGTCTCAGTTGTAGGAGCAGCTGTTTCCTCTGCCTTATCTTCAGCAGCTTCAGTAACCTGTGGTTCACTTGTTGCTGTCTGCTCATTATTACTGTTGCCACATCCTGCTAAAAGAACTGCCATAGCCATTGCAGATGCCATGCATGTTACAATTTTCTTCTTAAATGTCATGTTTTGTTACCTTCCTTATTGTCATTTTATGCGTATAAAATCATTATTTACACAATTTTTCTATAACATAATATAATACCGTCATTCATCTTGCAAGAAAAAAAGGATAAACTAAACATAACATATTAAATACACTCAACTTTAATAAGATTTGTATTTCCTGTCTGACCATTAATAAGGCCTCCGGTAAGCACGATATTATCACCCTTATTAAGTTCAAATACCTTCTTTGCTTCCTCCTTGCCTCTATAGAACATGACCTCAATTGATGTAAATTCTTCGCACATACGTGGTGTAACACCCCAGCTAAGATTAAGCTTGCGCCATACCTTTTCATTGGTTGTAAAACCGATTATATCTACAGGACATCTGAATCTGCTGACCATTCTTACTGTACGTCCGCTAAGTGAGCTTACCACAATACCCTTTGCCTTAACATCAATAGCCATTGAACATGTAGCATGTGATATTGCATCTATATTGCTTTTAATCTGAAACTCTGTTGTATTATATCTTTTTACATAGTTGATCTGTCTTTCAGTGTATTCTGTAATCTCTGCCATAGTACTAACAGCTTTAACAGGATACTTTCCTGCTGCTGTTTCTCCTGAAAGCATAACTGCTGAGGTTCCGTCATAAACCGCATTGGCAACGTCAGATAATTCAGCTCGTGTAGGTCTTGGATTCTGTATCATGGTTTCAAGCATCTCTGTTGCAGTAATAACTCTGGTTCCAAGAAGACGGCATGTTGTAATAAGATATTTCTGAATTTCCGGTACTTCTACCGCCGGTATTTCAACACCAAGATCTCCTCTTGCAATCATAATTCCATCTGCAATATCACAGATTTCAACAACATTATCAACGCCTGCACGGTTCTCAATCTTAGCAATAATATCTATATCATTGCCGCCATTGTCATCTAAGAATTCTCTTAAATCCTCAACATCTTTTTTACAGGATACAAATGAAGCTGCTACAAAATCCACATCATTTTTTATTCCAAATAAGAGGTCCTTTTTGTCCTGTTCACTAAGATATTCACTTTTCATAACCTTATTAGGAAAATTCATGCTTTTTCTGTCTGATAAAACACCACCGGCAATTACCTTACAGACTGCATCATTGCGTTTAAGCTCTTTTACTTCAAGAATAATGAGTCCATTATTCACAAGAACCCTGTCACCTACTGAAAGCTCATTAACAAGATTTTTATAGCTTACGGAAACCCTGCTTGCATCTCCCTGTATTTCATCAGTTGTAAGTGTAAAATCCTGTCCATCTTCAAGCATAACCTTGCCATCTGCAAAGGTCTTAATTCGGTATTCTGGTCCCTTTGTATCAAGCATAATTGCAATAGGCAGCTCCATTTTTTCACGTACTTTTTTAACAAGATCTACCTTATTTTGCTGTTCTTCATGTGTACCATGTGAAAAATTAAGTCTTGCAACATCCATTCCTGCTTCACATAATTGTGTAAGTGTTTCCTCATTCTGGCTTGATGGTCCAATAGTACATATTATTTTGGTTTTTCTCATATTCTTCTCCTTATAATATTTTTTCCATTCCAATTTTGTATGGCACAAGTCCCATTTTTTCATAAAACTTCATCGCTCCGGGATTACAGCTCCATACATTAAGTGTTACATTATAAAACCCATTATTTTTTGCAAAATCACATACATATTCATATATTTGTTTTCCGACTTTTTTTCCTCTTGTATTTTCGTCGACACATATATCGTCAATGTAAAGTGTCTTTCTGTCTGTAAGGATATTATCATTCTCGTATTCTTCGTATACACAGAAGGCATATCCAAGTACATTGTTATTCTCATCGACTCCTACGAAAACCGGACGTTTATCATCTGCAAATATCTCTAAAAGCTGTCCGTCTGTATATTTTTTTGCATCTGCACGAAAAAGGTCTGGTCTGCCATTATGGTGAACCATAAGAACCTGTCTCAACAGACTGTTAACCCCTGGCAGGTCTTCTGCTCCTGCTCTTCTTATATTCATACAATCCCCCTTTTTTGCCATATCTTAACTTGATTCTATTTTTTAGAGACATAGTTTTTCTGGCAGTGTAAATTTTATTATAGAAATTATCTAATAAATTTTTCTCATATATATTTATTCCATCTTCTGAATACTTGGCCTTTTCTAATATTCCACATATCTGAATGTACTCATTTTTACTAAAATGAAGTACCTTTTCCAGAAGTTCATTTTCCGTAGTTTCATTATTCCAGCCAAGGCACATATCAATTCCAATGAGTCTGAACATATTTTCAATAAGATCCTGTTTGATAAGTATCGTTTCATGTTCGCCGGAGTGTTTCATTCTGTAGCGAAGCAGTTCATATCCTGTCCGGTAATGAATCTCCATAAGCAGGATAGGAAAACATATTATCATGAATATTAATATTAACACATCTTTTATGACTTTGCCAAGATGTTCTGTAGCAGAATTAGCATTATTGCTAACCTCCCCCACCTTATGCTCATCAAGATTAACAGATTCATTCTCATTTTTCTCAATGGATACTTGTTTTCAATTGCGTAAAATCAACAAAAAATGCATAATATATTTGAGGTGAATATCATGAAATTTAACAATATAAATGAACTTAGGAAAACATATGAAGTGAAAGCATCTTTTTATAAAAAGAATGATACAACATTTAGAAATTATGCCGATATAATAAGAAAAGGTGAAATTGTCAATATCAGTTGACACATTTAACTCGTATAAATTAGATAGCTATGCAGCTATAGATAAGGCAGCATAGAATCTATCTCGTTTAACTTTAGGAGGAAGTCCATCATTTGATGAGCTTATCCTCCTGTTGTTCCAGTAGCTCATATAATATCTCCAAATCATAACCTTGAGCTCGGCTACTGTTAAATCAGTAGACTTAAGATTGCGGCTATAGAATAATTCATCCTTTAGACGTGCCCACATGCTTTCGCACCGAGCATTATCATGGCATCTGCCACCATCACTATTCATACTCTGGATGATACCTAGTTCATTGATTTTATCCCTATAAAGCTTGCTTGTATACTGTGTACCTCTGTCACTATGACAGATACATTGTACCAGACCATCTTTTAAAACACAGAAAACGCATTACATATTTCCATTAACATATTTGCTAATCTTATCCTGAATAACCTTAATCACACTGTCCAAATCCTGCCCCCATCAATCTCATATATCTTATCACATATATACGAAATATCATTTTCATTATGTGAAACCAAAAGTATCGTCTTCCCCTTCTGTTTTTCCTCCACAAGAATCTCTCTTATTCTCTGTGTCATACTTTTATCAAGTCCGTTGAAGGGTTCATCAAGTATTAACACTTTGGGGTCCTCCATTAATGCCTGTGCTATTCCGAGTCTCTGCCTCATGCCAAGCGAATATTTCTTCACATTTTTTTTGCTATCCGGATCCAATCCCACAAGATTCATATAATCGCGAATATCTTCATGCGTAATCTTATTTTTTATCTTAGCAAGTACTTTAAGATTATCAAACCCTGACATATAGGGGATGAAACCGGGCGTTTCAATTATGAAGCCGGTATTTTCGGGAAATTCAAGGTCTTTCCCGATAACCTTATCATCAACGCGAATCTCCCCTGTAAATAATGTATTGAATCCACATATACACTTCATAAGCATGGTTTTGCCCGAACCATTGCCACCTACAAGTCCTACTGCCTGTCCTTTTTCGACATTTAGTGAAACATCTGATAGTATATTATATTTTTTTATTGTTAGCGAAACATTATTAACTTTTATCATGAAAATACCGTTCCTCCTATCATATCAAGACTAACTTTGCTGCTTTTTCTGTATATGATTACAAACATGATTATGCATGCCACACCCAGAATCACAACTGACAGCCATGGTGGAAATATATATTTTCTAAAATAATTATTATAGTGTTTCAAGAGCATGGCATGTGTTACAGGAAACAGCCATGATATACTTTTTCCTTTCACGTCTATCTGCATTATTGCACAACCGATAGCAACGTGAGCCGTCTGTATGAAGAAGAAAAGCAGCCTGCGCGAATACATGCATCCAAGCAAAAACAGCAGATTACAAAACACAAGAAATAAAAAGAGCAGGAAGTAGGAATAAACAAATGCCTTATATGGTGTCATCTGATTGTAAAGACTTCCGGGGATATATTCACTCATTTTTATAAAACTCTTATCACCCATCAAATCATCATAAGCAGTAACCACAAGACTCCAGCCATTTAAAACATAAGCCCTTTTTGCACCACTTATAATCCCCACCAATGCAATTACTGCCGTATAAGAAAATGCTGAGACAATCTGGAATATAAATTCTCCAATTATCCATCTTTTCTTACTCGTTCTGGTTATATACAGTTGCATATTATCATCTACTGAAGGAAATGAAGACATCAAAACCACATACGATATTACAATAAGCAGAATACTAATCCACGAACTTACAATGGCAATCGGCATTTCAACTATATTAATAACTTCACCCATGCTGTCAGCTGCCTCTGTGACAGGCAGTATAACCATTGTCCTGATGATAAGAATTGCAACTACCAGCAGAATCATTCGTGGATTCATCACAAATCGTCTGTACTCTGATACGGCAATTCTTCCTATATCTGAACCAAATTTCATAGTGCTGCACTCCTTATTCTCCATATAATTCCGTACATGACCGTACAGATAACAATAAACGCTGCCGGGAAAATATAATTATCCTGAAGAAAAAGATTTGCCGAAAAATATGCAAACATAAATACCAGACTCATATCAAACAGCAAATCAAGGTATATGTATACAAATAATGTTCCAATAAGCGCAAGCATAATTCCGTACAGAATAAAATAACCGATTTGTAACATCATATCAGAAATAAACTTTCCTAATGTATATACATCCCCGGAAGGAACAATGATATTATCTGCCTCCATTGGGAAGCAAATCAGCAAAATCACTGAATATATGAGCATTGCTGCAAGTACAACGAACAAAGCACCTGTCATTGCATTCAGCAGCCTTGAATATATATACCTGTATTTTCCCTTGCGAATCATCACATTCAAATATGATTTACTTTTCAACTCATGAAATACATAAAGTGCTACCGGCATGGACAGTGTAATCGACATTACAAGATATGTCCAATATGTACCTATACCATTTGTTGCCATTCCTAACACGATACCATTCTGCTTCATCTGTTCTTTTGAAAACGAAAGTATAACCTTTAGTACGGAATAAGTTTCATCATTCATGCCAATATTGCAACACGGAGATAACATACACATTATTACAAGAGACAATATTGCAAGAATGTAAAAAAACATAATTTTTCTATTCATAATCATATCTGTCACCATAAAAAAATATATGAATTTATTTTTCGATATCCGTAACAAATTCTCCTGTTACCATATCAACATATACATATCTTCTATATTTATTAAGCGCTATCGTTATGTCATCCGGCATTTCATCACTACTTAGGTCACCCTTTTCAAGAAATGCATATACGGGCCTTGCCTTAAGTTCAATTCCCGGTGCCTTTGGATCAATACCGCCACTTTCATCCGAAACAGTTTCCACAACATATAAGGGCATCACATCACAAAACTCAAACAACCTGAATCCTGTGAGTTCTTCCTCTACTATTCTCAAAGCACTTTCAAAATCAACAATCTTATCAAGTTTTTTGGCATCTGTAACCTCAAACAGGCAGTCATTCACTACCAATTTGACCATATCATCAGCAGCTTCGTATTCGCTCACAACTGAATTTGTAAGTATAGATGTATACTCAGTTCCTGACTCCTCGCTTATGTCAAATAAATGATTATTAAAAAAGATTCCTTTATACGCAAATTCACCACATAGTGATAGTCTTTTTACATTTTCTGAACCATAGCTGACATTTCTTACTAATGCATCAGTCACATTATAAGTAAGTGTATCAGTTCCAATATTGGTATTAAACCACTCTTCGCTTTTCTTACACATATCGCTTAATCTTATACTATCACCCGCAAAATCAATTTTGACATTCTCAATATCATCCTTGAAAATATCATATCTTCCTTCAACTTTACTTTCTGTTGCATCATCAAACCAATGTCCGGACATATATGCCAGTAACCCATTATCTCTTATTCCATAATGAATTTTCTTTTCTTCATCATCACCCTGTTTTAATCTGCCTCCCACAACTCTGTCTCCTCTGCTTTCTTCAAGTTTTGACAGGTCAAAGCCAAAAAGCTCGGCATATTTTTTCTCATAGTCAGCTACAAAATTCTCCTTAAATTTCACTGTTAGTTCACATACATCTTCAACTCTTGAAAAATCAATATTATCCGGTATTCTTACACGGTACCCTTTTCCCATAATAGCTTTAACATCAAAATTTTTCAATTCTTGAGGGCTGCAGTATGTGATTTCTGATTCCTTTTTTTGTTCATTCTCTCCATACTCTTTCATATCCTCTACTACCTTCTCAGGTGCTTTCTGACAACCTGTCAAACACAAACACATAAGCCCGCCAATAATCAGCTTGTATATATTATTTTTCATTTTTTCCCTCTTTTCCTTGATATTTATGTGTTATAGTACACATATCAATATGATGCATGTAGCAAGCAAATGCCACATGCATCTCTTACCGGTGTGCTATCAATAATGACTTAAACCGATGCATGTCCCGTCGCTTTAGTTACTTTATTAGGGTAATCTGCCAATCTTGCTTTTACATATCACTCAAAGTCAGGCTTCCAATCGAAAGCCAGTTTTGATCATTGCTCATGAACTCCTCTTCGTCCTCCTCCCAATCCCAATCCCAATCATCATCGACCAGACTTACATCAAAATAATACTTTTTGCCGGTTTCTAAATTTTTGAACTTAAATTTTTTCTTGCCTTTCGGTGCGTCTGTGGAATCAACATAAAAACTCTGAGTCTCAGCCTGTGCTTTCTTGGTTTTGTCCGTATAATAACGGATCAAAACACCTCCACCCACTTCGGATGCGTTGATGGTTACCGCCGCTGTTTTCTTGCCTGTCTGTTTGATATTATAATAAAGAAAACATGGTTGTATCGTCACATTGCCGCGTGCCGGCTCATCTTCTTCCGGATCATATTTTCCTTCAAAGAAATCATCGCCTTTTGTCATTTTCCAATTCAGAAAATGAGCGTTTTTCTTAACAGCCGTCGTTTTTATGTAAATAATGTCTCCAAACCGGTAGCTTTTTTTCTTCTTTCCTTTGAGCGTTGCACCATTGGTTTTGTAGGTAATCTTGTATTTCTTTCCCGTTGATACACCAGTCTTTCCAGACTTGACCGTCGTTACCTTTTTGCCGTTTACTTTCCATGTCACTTTTTTTCCAAATGTGCTCATCTTGATGTTGTATTTGGAATGGTTTACCACTTTTTTCAGTGCAAAAATGGAATCCAACCCGATCTTATTCGGATTTGTTTTAAGTGTTTTTGGTAATTTCACATAAGCAAGGTCACGGCAGGAGGTAAACACACCGGATCCTACCGTCGTCACTCCCTCCGGAATTGTGATGCGCTTCAAAGACTGACAATGATAAAAAGCATTCGTCCCGATTTCTTTCAGGGTGTCTGGAAGAGACACCTCTTCCATCGCTCCATCCCGGAATGTCTCTCCAGATATAGAGGTAATTCCTTCGGAAATCACAAGTTTCTCAACTTTATCGGAATTCTTTTCCCAAAACCAGTCGTTCTCCTGAAAATTGCCTCTCGACACAACTCCCGTTCCACGGATCGTCAGTGTATTTGTCTGCGTGTTGTATTCCCATGTCGCACTTTCTCCGCATGTACCATTGGTCAGCTTCTCCTCCGCATGAATGTTCCATGGTGTGTTTACTGCAAGCAATAAGCCCGCCACAAGACCAAGGATCCACATGCCTGCAAATCTCTTTTGCATCCTATACCTCCTCATATTGTTTTGTTCTATTATACCATTACTTCAGTAAAAGCACAAAATATAACGAATAGCAGACCAGCAAGCAGAATCTAGCGTTTAAAAATGCAATTAAGGGTTTTCAAACATTATGCGGCTGTCTTTAAGACTATCCAGTGATTTCGCTATTCTTTTCATTTATCTGACCGCTCCATAAATACATCTGCTGTAATAGTTTCATTTTCTTCATCCCTGTCAACAAAAATAGTGTAACTGTCACCTTTTAATGGGATATCGTTTTCAAAAGCTTCAAGCTGTATTTTGTCATAAGCAAATTTGAGTTTTTCTTCCGGACCATTATAACGACAATACATTGCATTTGGTACTCTGACAACAGATTCCCATCGCATACGGCTGCTCCACATTGTTAATGCAGTTATTGCACTGCAACATAATAATTATCTCCATATCAAGTTCGCCTGCGTCATTGATAAATGTTTTTGTTTATTGAATTAAAAGCCCGACCTGCATAGCTCCTTTTATCTTTATGTATGACTGCATCTGTTCAATCACAACATTAAAGTCAAAGCTTTCCTCGTCTATGAGTATTTTGTATTTTAATACATTGGTTAGTTTTAAAACTTTTTTGTTGTGAAATTGTAGTTTGTTCATATATTACTTTCTCCTGTTTTTCAAAGATATATAATTCATAAAAAACTCACTATACAAAAAATACTATTATATCAATATTCT
>OFMT01001592.1_pt1 | contig 15727 bp, 12 predicted proteins | sample 1541891 | NCBI WGS metagenome assembly OFMT01 (sample SAMN04209230, study PRJEB22552) | human gut metagenome | biome: gut; material: feces | host: Homo sapiens | place: USA: Oklahoma | reverse complement strand
ACGAATGCTATCTTGAATCATACATAACCTCATATAAAGAAAGAAAAAAGCATATAAAATGCAATCTGTAATGCAACTCCGTTAACCAGTCGGTTTTTTCTATACTCTTCTTACATTTTGAGAAGGAGGAAGAAAAAATGGAACTGCAACTTGTGAAAAAGTATGACGCCAGAGCATGGGACGGTGTGGTGGTCCCGCTGGGAGAAGGCAACCTGAACAGCTATCAGGGACCTTGGGAGCAGGAGCTTGCCGCAGTTCGTGCCTCGGGGCGCTTTGAAGGGAAAACGGGTGAGATTTTCCGCTTTTCTGTTCTTTCAGAGGGCGTGCTGACCCAAATTTTCCTGCTGGGTCTGGGGAAAGACTGGAGCCTGGAGCAGGTGCTGGAGAGCTGTGCCAAGGTGTATCGTCAGTGCCAGGAGCTGGATCTGCGTGCGGTGTGTACCGATCTGCGGGGCGTGTGCCCGCAGTTCACGCCGGCGCTCTTCCAAAAGGCGGCAGAGGCTGCCGCTCTTACCGGCTACCGGTTTGACAAGTACAAGACGACCCCTGCGGTGCCGGGGATCGAAACGGCTGCGTTTCTCTGCGAGATGCCGGAGCGCTACGAGGCCGCCTTGGTAGAGGCGGAGGTGTCTGCTGAGGCCACCTGCATCGCACGGGATCTGATCAATGAGCCCCCCACGGTGCTTACCCCCGCCAAGCTGGCGCAGGCGGCGCAGGAACTTTTTAAGGAGACGCCCGTGAAGGTGACCGTTTACGGCAGAGATGAGGTGGAGCGCATCGGGCTCACCGCTTTTCTGGAGGTCGGGAAGGGCTCGATTTACGAGCCTAAGCTCATTGTCATGGAGTATACCGGCGCACAGGACGTGGAGAGCCGCCTGGGGCTGATCGGCAAGGGCCTTACCTACGACAGCGGCGGATACTCCCTCCAGTCGTCTGAGTTTATGGAAACCATGCAGCATGATATGAGCGGCGCAGCCGCCGTGATGGGCGCCCTGTGGGCGGCGCAGAAGCGGGGCCTTCGGATCAATATTACCGGTGTGGTGGCGGCTTGTGAGAATAAGCTCTCCGCCACGGCCTATGTGCCGGGCGATGTGATCCGCTCCATGTCCGGGCGGTATATCGAGGTGAACAACACCGATGCCGAGGGCCGTATCACTCTGGCCGATGCCGTGACGTATGCCAAGCAGTGCTGCGGCGTGGATCGCATCGTGGATATTGCCACACTCACCGACGCTATTCAGACGGCGCTGGGAAATCGCCGCTGCGGAGCCTTTTCCAATAACCGGGCCCTGACCGCACAGGTGGAGAAGGGCGCCGCCGCCGCCTGTGAGCGGATGTGGGAGCTGCCCTGTGATGAGAATCTCCGCCGGGTGCTGGACTCTCGCGTGGCCCATCTGAAAAACAGCGCGATGGGCTCCAGCGTGGGTGGATATGCCACGGTGGGCGCCATGTTCGTTAAGGAGTTTGTCGAGGAGACGCCTTGGATCCACTTGGATATCGGCGGTACCGCTTGGACCACCGAATGTGAGGGGATCTATACAAAGGGCGGCATCGGATTTGGCACGCGGATGCTTTATGAGACGTTCAAGGTGATGGAAAAGGAGGGGACGCAGGTATGAAGAAGCTGGCATTGACGGATTTTACCAAGTATCGGTATCCTTCTGCACTGGAGCTGTCTCCGGACGGCAGATATCTGACCTTTGCACTCAAGGAGGTCGACAGGGAAGGGGACGGCTACCGGTGGAATCTGTGGCTGTATGATCTGGAGAGCAGAGAGAGCCGGCAGATCACCAGAGGAGACCACCAGCGGCAGGCGGTTTGGGAGGATAACACCCATATTCTCTATAAAACCACAGAGCTGGACGAAGCTATGCGGGCACGGGGCTTTGAGGAAGAGTGGACGGTGTATCACCGCCTGAATGTATGTACAGGCGAAGAGCACGAGGCATTCCGTCTCCCCATGTCCGTATCCGGGCTCTGGAAAATGGACGAGGGCCGTTATGTTTTCACGGGCGAGACCCATTTGGACCGGCCGAATCTTCTGGAACTGACGGGAGAGGCGCTGGAGAAGGAAATCGTTCGCCGTCAGCAGACCAAGGGCTATAAGGTTTTGACGGAATTACCCCTGTGTGAGAACGGGGTTGGAATGTTTAATCAGACCAGAATTACGCTGTTTCTCTATCTGGAGGCTACCGGAGAATATCGCCGGATCACGCCGGAGGACTATGATGTGAATCATGTGAATGTCCGGCCCGGTCAGGTGCTCTTCACGGCGTTCCCCTTCCGGGATATAAAGCCGGTCACCGAGGGAATGTATCGCTGGGATGCGGAGCGGAACGAGACGGAGACGCTGATCACGCCCGACAAATACAGCATCGACTATGTGGGGCATTTAGGCCGGAAGGCGCTCTGTCTGGGACTGGTCATGCGGGACTATGGCGTGTACGAGCACCCCACATTCTTTGTGGTGGACGAAAATGGCGAGGAAAATCTGGGCCGCTATGACCGCCGGGTCAACTCCGAGGTGGTCACCGACTGCTTCTCCGGCTCCGTCACGGGACAGAGAATGGTGGGCGAGACGCTGTATTTCCTCAACACGGACGGCGTGGGCTCCAGCTTGTGTGTATGGACGAGGGAAACCGGTGTGCAGACGCTCTTCGGCGGCGACGACTACCTCATTGATTTCGATACTAAGGACGGAAAGAGGTTCCTCTTTTCTGCGGCTGTGGGTCTGAAGCTTCCTGAGGTGTACCTTTGGGATGGCGGCCAGCTGGAGCAGCTGACGGATTTCAACGGAGCTGTACTGGAGGGCGTGACCATTTCCATGCCGGAGCGGCTTACCTTTACCAACACGGACGGCGTGGATATCGACGGCTTCGTGATGAAGCCGGTGGGCTACGAGCCGGGCAAGCGGTATCCGGGCATCCTTCATATTCACGGTGGGCCGAAGATGGTATTTGGCCCGGGCTTCCACCATGAGATGCAGCTTTGGGCGGCCTCCGGCTTTTTCGTATGCTACTGCAACCCAAGAGGAAGCTGCGGCAAGGGAAATGCCTTTGCCGATCTTCAGGGCAAGTACGGAGAGGTAGACTTCCAGGATCTGATGGAGTTCACGGATGAGGTTCTGCGGAGGTATCCCGAAATCGACGCAGATCGAATGGGCGTTGCCGGCGGTTCCTATGGCGGCTTTATGACCAACTGGGTCATCGGTCACACGGATCGTTTCCGCTGTGCCGTGTCCCAGCGAAGCATTGCCAACTATGTGGGGGATTATCTCCTCTCGGATATCGGCTACTATTATGTGCCTGACCAGCAGCTTGGCACCATTTGGGAGCATCCGGAGCGTTTGTGGAAGGCGTCGCCCCTCACCTATGCCGACCGTGTTAAGACGCCCACACTCTTTATTCACGCAGATAAGGATTACCGCTGCACGCTGGCCAACGGTCTGGAAATGTTCGCGGCACTCAAACTCCATGGCGTGGAGAGCAAGCTGTGCATGTTCTACGGCGAGAACCACGGCCTGAGCCGAGAGGGAAAGCCCTCCAACCGCATCAGCCGACTCAGCGAGATCCTGCACTGGATGGAGGAGCACCTGAAGGAAGAATAAGGGGGAGCCAACCGGCGGCTTCTGGCAGAGTGTGTGCCGGAGCATTTGCCGCGCTTAAACCTATATCCCTTGGAAGCTGTCTTTTTTACATGGCGATTTCAGCGGACAGCGGCCACAGCACCGCATCATACAGGTATCGCGGAGGCATTGCGCCGAGAGCCCACCTTCTTGAGAAGGTGGGCTCTCGCTGTAAGCACACGAAACGAGACACTTTATTTCTTGCCAAACAGGATGAACAGCAGGCTGGACAGGCACAGCAGGAAGGGATAGAACAGCAGGGGGATGATGTCAAAGGCGCTGATGGCGTAGCCGAGGGCTGCGCAGGTGGAAATGGCCACCAGCATCTGGGCGCCGTAGGGGATGATGCCCTGAAAGATGCAGGAGAAGGTGTCCAGCAGAGAGGCGGAGCCCTTGGGGCTGATGCCGTATCGTGCCAACATTCAGCAGGAAATCAGGTTCATCCTCTCAACTCCTCTCTTGTTTTTTTCTTATCCTACCACACGCGCCGCAAAAAGCAACCCCGTCCTCTCCCCGCGGCCCTATCGGCTTTCTGGCGGACAGCGAAGAAGAACAGCATAATTACCAAAATGCGGGAGAAGGTGCAATTACCTTCTCCCGCAATGTTTGCGGTTTAAAAAGAACCCGATACAAGGCTTTCCATGAGCCTCTTTTTCGCTGCGGCAGACGGACTTTTTGTGTTTGTAGCGTGAATTTCCAAAAAAACGGTTGAAAAGTTGATAAGAATATGCCATACTAAAATTATGCACTTGCGGGGGAGGGAGTTTTGTACCGTTTGTGCCGCAAAATAATTGCAGAAGGAGGACTTGATAACGGCGATGGACAATCGGATGTTCATGTAAAAGTTAGACGATTGCCAAATTATGATTTTCGATTCATCGGACGATTGCAGTTACAACGGAACACAAAACAAGGAATAGAAAGGGGAATGTTTTATGCGAAAATTGTTGCTAAGTGTCTTACTCTGCGCTGCGTTGGTGATGGGGTTACTGCCTACTGCCGCTTTCCCGATGGAGTTGGGTAATACCCCTGAGTCGGTGGAAGAGGCTCCGACTTCCGCATGGGAGGAACAAGCCGTCAACGAGGAGCTGTTGTCCGAATATGGAGAACAGAAAAAATGCGCCGAAGGCAGCGGATCCGGCCGCACAGAATGATGCTGCGGAGATCTATGTCAGCAGCACCGGTAATGACGAACAGAATACCGGCACAAAAGATCTCCCCTTTGCCACGCTGGCTAAGGCGGTGGATGCTGCGGCTGATGGTACAACGATCTATGTCATGAGCGATCTGACCATGGATCAGTGTGCCCGTTTTTACGATAAGAGTCTTAAAATCACCAGTGGAGAAGGCGGCCCTTTCACCATTACACGCAGCGCTGATTTTAAGCAGCAAAGTGACACAGCCCGCAGCTGGTATAATCCCGCCATGATCGAGGTTCAGTCTTCATCGGCGAGTTCTGTCGGCCTGACTCTTTCCGACATCGTTCTGGACGATGCAGGGATGTACGAGGGTAATGTATTCGCACAGGCTGTCAGCGGTGACGGCAACGAGGGTAATACGGCTTATGTGCAGGACGCTATCATTGCCTCCAACGCCGCTGTGCCCTGCACCGTGACGCTGGGTAAGGATGCTGTGCTGCGCAACTTTGGCGGCATGTCCGCTGTACGCGCCACCGACCAGGCAAAAATCGTCATGGAAAGCGGCAGTGTGATAGAGGATACCCTGACTGGTCATACGAGAACAAAAGGCTCTGGGGCAGGCTCAGTCGGTCCGGCAGGTGCGATCTGGCTTCAGGGCGGTACACTCGTGATGGAGGAAGGCTCGAAGATCCGGAATATGGACGGTCGTGGAGTTTATGCAGACGGCGGGAAGGTCGAGATCGGCGGCGCCATCAGCAGCATTGCCGCAAACAAGAGTGCAATGTGGCAGGCGAATAGCGGCATCGTAATTCATCTGCGCAACAACGCAGAGGGAACGCTGACCTCCACCGCACTGATTGAGAAAATCTCCAGCGGCAGCATAATCTACTGTGCGGGTGGTGCCAAATCCTTCAAAATGGAAAACGGCTCCAAAATCACGGATTGCCCCAAGCTGAACGGCAATGTCATCTTTGCACAAAACTGCACCGTCGTGATTGACGGTGAAATCAGCAATGTGTATGCCACAGGCAACCATATCGTGCAAACCGACGGCGGCACAGCGGTGACAATTGGAGAAAACGGAAGGATCCTCAACAATCACGCATACTATGGCGCAGTTTATATCAATGGAACGGATGAGCACTTAGACATTTACGGGAAAATCAACGGTAATATTTGTGCGAATCGTGGCGGCGGTGTGGTGCTGTCCAATAATGGCGGAAACCACAATGCAACCATGTATGAAGGCGCTGAGATCTGCAACAACAAAGCCGAGCAAACAGGCGGCGGAGCCATGATATCCAAAGGCGTCTTCACAATGAACGGCGGTACGATCTCCGGCAACATTTCCGGTACAAACAGTGCAAAAGGCGAAGCTGACCGGGTCGGCGGCGGCGTATTTGTCCGCAGAGGCGGCCAGTTCATTATGAATGGCGGCGCAATCGAGAACAACGCCACAACAGCCTTTGGCGGCGGTGTCTGCTTTGATGCCAGTGATTATGGCGGCACGGTGCCGAAGATCGAGCTGAATGCCGGTACCATCAACAACAATCTCATGCAGGTCACCGTCGGTGACGAATATCAGATCACAGGCGGCATATCAAATGATCTGGCTGTCACCGGTAAAGACTATGGAAAGTGCGATCGTTACCTCTATATCTCCCGTGAGGCAGCTGTTGGAGATAAGGCAGTTTATTTCCAGACTGGCAGTAAGACCGTAACCCCGGATGACAGCAGCCTTGATATCAGGCTGGGGAACACCAGTGCTGCAAATGTGACCGCTCTAACCGATGCTTCAAAGAGCATGGGCTGGAATGATCCGTTGACGACCCTCTGGGTTCAGCGTGATGGCGCAGCTGAACTGACGATAGGCGGCCTGACAGTGAACGATCTGCCGGTTTATGTGCTGTCCTTGCCGGTGGATGAAACCGGAAAGGTTCTCGATGCTTCGGAGGTGCAGGTTTATGAAGCTCAAAAGACGGACACAGGAGATGGAGATGATATAGACATCACGCTTCCGGATGTGTCTGGAAACGGCTGTGCCGTAGCCATCGTTCAACCCTCGCAGAACCACGGCACACTGGTCATAAATGGACCTGAAACCATCGAGAGAAATAAAACCGGTGCAGACTATCCCGTGACATATACTGTAACGTATGATATGTCTGAAAGCATGGAAAGCATTATTGAACAATCGGGCGGTGAAGCTGAATATGTCCTTACGATTGATCAGGATGTCCGCCTTACAGGAAATCCCGGCAGTTTCAATGGGGAAAGCATCCAGGTGACATATACTCTGCCCCACTCCGAGTTCAAGGTAGGTGACTTCCTGCTTGCTTCTGCAAAGCTGAGAATCACTGTCGGACAGCACGACTATATCATTCCCTCTAATGTGACGAAAACGCAGAAGATCGAGACGACCTATAACCTGACAACACAGGTGAATGGTGGGAATGGAACGATTTCTGCAAGTAAAGCAGGGCTGGCGGCCGGATCGCATGAAACAGTTGTTTTTACTCCCGATAGCGGCTATGAAATTGACACTGTTACGGTGAATGGTGTTAAAGCAGAGGTTCTCTCCAATACGCTGGAAGTTATCATGGACGCCGACAAGACCGTTATTGTAACATACAAGAGTATTCCGCATACCCATAGCTATGGAGCAGATTGGAAGTCAGACGCAGATAACCATTGGCATGAATGCCCCTGCGGTGACAAGAAGGACACGGCGGCGCACACCTTCAAGTGGGTGATCGATAAGGAAGCCACCGCAACCACGAGAGGCTCCAAACACGAGGAATGCACCGTCTGTGGCTATAAGAAGGCCGCCGTTGAAATTCCCGCAACGGGTCCTGCGGCGAAGCCGAGCGATCAGCCCGACAAGTCCGGAAATACTACCTCGCCAAAAACCGGTGACAGCAGCAATCCCGCTTTGTGGAGCGCACTTCTGTTCATCAGCGGCGGTGCTGTTATCGGCACAACGGTTGTAAGCCGAAAGAAAAAGCACAACAGATCATAAAGCAATACAGTACCATCGATTGGCAAGGCGTGTTTTTTCTGCCGCGGCGGCCCAGAAAGGAAAACCGTTCTCCACTTGTACCGCACCGCAGCATGTTTTGTCCATAATGATAACTAAGCGATAAACACAGAAAAAGACCGCCCCGGGGCACCCCCCGTAAGGAAGGTGCTCCGGGGCGGCTCTTATATCTCAGGTCAATCAGTTTTCGGAAACGGTGTAACCCTTGTGGTTACGCCGTTTTCTCTTTGCTGCGCTGGGTGAGGTGGTGCTGCGAAAATTCACCGTACCGTACTTTTGGCAAGATTGGTTCTACCGTCTACAAGCGTGAGCAGAATACCGTCGATTGTCAGATTCCGATTGGTGTGCTTCTTCACCTTGGCAATCGTCGATAAAAGCTGCGTCATACCTTTTGCGGGGAGATACTGTGCCTGCACGGGAATAATCACACTGCCTGCCGCAGTCAGAGCATTGAGCGTTATCATACCGAGGAACGGCATACAATCTATCAGTTTTTAACCCCCTGAGCGAAAAAATTTCAAAAATTTTTATGGGAACGAAAAAAGCCGCTGATTTCATAGTGAAACCAACGGCTTGATTTGCGGTGTGTTCAGCTGAAAATGGGCAAAAAACTTCATGCCTGAGCACCGCACCACGGAAATGCGCAAATGCCGGCGCATGAAGTTTTTGTGCATCATTTCCGGTTGCCCCACAGGGGCGAGGAAATGGCACATTTCTTCTTTTTGCCATGCAAAAGCATGGCAAAAAATAACGGTCACACAATCCAAAGGGACTGTGTGACCGTATTTATATCAGTTGTTTTGCCTACGCTACTGCGTCAACTTTTTATTGGCGCTGTTCGCGGATGGCAGCCTGAGCAGCGGCCAGACGGGCGATAGGCACACGGAAGGGGGAGCAGGACACATAGTCCAGACCCACACGGTGGCAGAACTCCACAGAGCTGGGATCGCCGCCGTGTTCGCCGCAGATGCCCAGATGCAGGTCGGGGCGGGTGGCACGGCCCAGCTTGGCGGCCATTTCCACCAGCTTGCCCACGCCCACCTGATCCAGCTTGGCGAAGGGATCGTTCTCGTAGATCTTCTTGTCGTAGTAGGCGCCCAGGAACTTGCCGGCGTCATCACGGCTGAAGCCGAAGGTCATCTGAGTCAGATCGTTGGTGCCGAAGGAGAAGAACTCGGCCTCCTTGGCGATATCGTCGGCGGTGAGGGCGGCACGGGGGATCTCGATCATGGTACCTACCAGATACTTCATCTTCATACCGGCGGCGGCCAGCTCCTCGTCGGCGGTCTTGACCACCACGCTCTTGACGTACTTCAGCTCCTTCACCTCACCCACCAGCGGGATCATGATCTCAGGCACCATGTTCCAGTCGGGGTGACGCTTCTGAACATTGATGGCGGCACGGATGACGGCACGGGTCTGCATGACGGCGATCTCCGGGAAGGTGACGGCCAGACGGCAGCCGCGGTGACCCATCATGGGGTTGAACTCGTGCAGGGAGGCGATGATGGCCTTGATCTCGGCCACGCTCTTGCCCATATCCTTGGCCAGCAGCTCGATGTCGGCCTCCTCGGTGGGGACGAACTCGTGCAGAGGGGGATCCAGGAAACGGATGGTGACGGGATTGCCCTCCATGGCCTCGTAGATACCCTCGAAGTCGCCCTGCTGCATGGGCAGCAGCTTGGCCAGAGCCTTCTCACGCTGCTCCACGGTGTCGGAGCAGATCATCTCACGGATGGCGGCGATGCGGTCGCCCTCGAAGAACATATGCTCGGTGCGGCACAGGCCGATGCCCTGAGCACCCAGCTCACGGGCCTTGGCGGCGTCGTGGGGAGTGTCGGCATTGGTGCGGACCTTCAGGCGGCGGAACTTATCGGCCCAGCCCATGATGCGGCCGAAGTCGCCGCTGACGCTGGCGTCCACGGTGGGCATAGCGCCGTCGTAGATGTTGCCGGTGGAGCCGTCCAGGCTCAGCCAGTCACCTTCGTGATAGGTCTTGCCGGCCAGCGTGAACTGCTTGTTCTCCTCGTCCATGACGATGGCGCCGCAGCCGGAAACGCAGCACTTGCCCATACCACGGGCCACCACGGCGGCGTGGCTGGTCATACCGCCACGGACCGTCAGGATACCCTGTGCGGCCTTCATGCCCTCGATGTCCTCGGGAGAAGTCTCCAGACGGACCAGAACCACCTTCTCACCACGGGCGGCCCACTCCTTGGCATCCTCGGCGGTGTAGACGATCTTGCCGCAGGCGGCGCCGGGGGAGGCGGGCAGAGCCTTGCCCACGGGAGTGGCGGCCTTCAGAGCGGCGACGTCAAACTGGGGATGCAGCAGGGTATCCAGATTGCGGGGATCGATCATGGCCACGGCCTGCTGCTCGGAGATCATGCCCTCGTCCACCAGATCGCAGGCGATCTTCAGAGCGGCGGGAGCGGTGCGCTTGCCGTTACGGGTCTGGAGCATATACAGCTTGCCGTGTTCCACGGTAAACTCCATATCCTGCATATCCCGGTAGTGATCCTCCAGCGTGTGGCAGACCTCCACGAACTGGGCATAGGCCTCCGGGAACTTCTCGGCCATCTGGTCGATGGGCATGGGGGTACGGACACCGGCCACCACGTCCTCGCCCTGGGCATTGGTCAGGAACTCACCCATGAGCTTCTTCTCACCGGTGGCGGGGTTGCGGGTAAAGGCCACGCCGGTGCCGCAGTCATCGCCCATGTTGCCGAAGGCCATGGACTGGACGTTGACGGCGGTACCCCAGGAGTAGGGGATGTCGTTGTCACGGCGATAGACGTTGGCACGGGGGTTGTCCCAGCTGCGGAACACAGCCTTGATGGCGCCCAGCAGCTGTTCCTTGGGATCGGTGGGGAAGTCCTGACCGATCTTGGACTTGTACTCGGCCTTGAACTGGCCGGCCAGCTCCTTCAGGTCCTCGGCGGTGAGCTCCACATCCTGAGTGACGCCCTTCTTGGATTTCATCTCGTCAATGAGCTGCTCAAAATACTTCTTGCCCACCTCCATGACCACGTCGGAGTACATCTGGATAAAGCGGCGATAGCAGTCCCAGGCCCAGCGGGGGTTATTGGACTTCTCTGCAATGACCGCCACCACGTCCTCGTTGAGGCCCAGATTCAGGATGGTGTCCATCATGCCGGGCATGGAGGCCCGTGCGCCGGAGCGGACGGAAACCAGCAGAGGATTCTCGTGATCGCCGAACTTCTTGCCGGTGATCTTCTCCATCTTCTCGATATATTCCATGATCTCGGCCATGATCTCGTCGTTGATCTGGCGGCCGTCCTCATAATACTGGGTGCAGGCCTCGGTGGTGATGGTGAAGCCCTGCGGCACGGGCAGACCGATGTTGGTCATTTCCGCCAGATTGGCGCCCTTACCGCCCAGCAGCTCACGCATCTGTGCGTTGCCCTCTGTGAACAGGTAACAATACTTCTTACTCATGCAGATTCCTCCATCTATCATTATAGTTGTACCGAATGTTGAGAACAACCTTATTATAGCAAAAAAAGTTTCAAAAGCAAGCATGGATTCCAGAATTTTTCCGGTTTTTTTCGTTTTTCTTCGGGCGGCCCTCCGCTGCCGGATATTTCCGCAAAAAACAGGAACTCACACCTTGCGGCATTTGCCGCCTTTGTGCTATACTAAGATATTATATTGGGTGCATAGGACCATCCGGTATGGCAGGGGAGGGCAGAGACGGCATGGAAGAGCTGATCCCGGAAAACAGCACACTGGCACGGCGCATCCGTGCGGCGGCCTCCAAGGGGACGCTGAGCCACGCCGCCATTCTCTCCGGCAGCGGAGATCGCATGGCCGCCGCCCGGTACTTTGCCGCCGCACTGGAGTGCGAGGGAGAGGGGGAGCGTCCCTGCCTGCGGTGCCGCCAGTGCCGCAAGGTGCTGGAGGACATCCACCCCGACGTGGTGACGGTGCGGGACGACGGACACAAGGAGCTGCCGGTGGAGCTGGTGCGCCAGCTGCGGCAGGATGTGTATATCCGCCCCAACGACGGCGCCCGGAAGGTGTATATCTTTGCCGACTGCGGCCAGCTGAACCAGCGGGATCAGAACGTGCTGCTGAAGATCGTGGAGGAGGGACCGGCCTACGCCGCCTTCCTGTTCTGCGCCGAGACGGCGGCGGCTCTGCTGCCCACCGTCCGCTCCCGCTGCGTGGAGTGGAAGGTGGCCGGACAGCCGGAGACGCCGGAGATGGAGCAGGCCAGAGGGCTGTGCCGGGTGCTGGCGCAGGGAAAGACCCTCCCGGCGGCCCAGTGGCTGGTATCGCTGGAGAACCGCCGCATCAAGCGGGAGCAGCTGCAGGAGCTTTTGCAGGATGCGTGGCTCCTGACGGCGCAGGCCCTGCTGCTTCAGGCGGGGAAGCCGAAGGACGGCACCCTGCCGGAGGAGGCGGAGCTGCTGAGCCGGAGCCTCTCCTCCCGGCGGCTGGAGGGCCTGTCGGCCCTGTTGCGGCAGTACAGCGCCGAGTGCGCCTATAATGTGGGGGCGGGCCATGTGCTGGGGGCGCTGTGCGCCCAGTGGGAGCGGCTGCTCCACGCCACCCGCTGACCTCGGGCGCAGAATGGCGCCTATATGGAAAAACGATCCCGATACGAAAGGATGAAGGATATGACAGAAGTCATCAGTGTCCGCTTTCGAGGCGGCTGTAAGACCTATTATTTTGACCCTCGTGGCGTTCAGGTGACGGCGGGGGAGCACGTGATCGTGGAGACGGCGCAGGGGCTGGAGTATGCCCAGTGTGCCGAGGGAAACCACGAGGTGCCGGACGAGCAGGTGGTGGAGCCCTTCCGCCCCATGGTCCGCATCGCCACCGACCATGACCGCCGGGTGCTGGAGCGCAACCGGGCCAGAGAGAAGGAAGCCTTCGACGTGTGCCAGAAGAAGATTCTCCAGCACAAGCTGGAGATGAAGCTGGTGCGGGTGGAGTGCAGTTTTGACGGCAACAAGATCCTGTTCTTCTTCACCGCCGATGGACGGGTGGACTTCCGGGAGCTGGTGAAGGATCTGGCCTCTGCCTTCCGGGCCCGCATCGAGCTGCGGCAGATCGGCGTCCGGGACGAGGCAAAGATGCTGGGCGGCCTGGGGATCTGCGGCCGGCCCTTCTGCTGCGCCCAGTTTCTGGACGATTTCATGCCCGTCTCCATCAAGATGGCCAAGACCCAGAGTCTGTCTTTGAACCCCACGAAAATTTCCGGCACCTGCGGGCGGCTCATGTGCTGCCTGAAATATGAGCAGGAGGCCTATGAGGACGCTCTGAAGCGTCTGCCCAAGAACGATTCCTTTGTCCAGACCCCCGACGGCCCCGGTAATGTCAGCGACGTCAACGTCCTGAAGGAGACGGTGAAGGTGCGGCTGGATGAGAAGCCGGAGGCTCCCCGGTGCTACCACAACTGCGAGGTGTGCGTCCTCCGCAACGGCAAGGGCAGCCGGGAGGGCATCGAGATCCCCAAGGAGCGGCCCGCCCGCTATGCGGAGGAGCGGCAGGAGGAATTCCCTGTCCCCGCCATCATTGCAGACTTTGCCGCCGACCGGGAGGAGCCGGAGGAGGGCCGCCGCCGCAGCCGCCGCCGCAGAGGCGGCAAGGGTAGCGAGCGTCCTGCGGAGCGTCCGGCGGAAAAGCCGGCGGAAAAGCCGGAGGAGAAGCGGCGGGAGGGCAATCGCCGCCGCCGTACCCGCAGCGGCAAGCCCGGCGCCAGCGCTATCAAGCCCTTCACCTCCCAGCCGGATGCCAAGCCCGTGTCCCGTCAGGAGAGCCAGCGGCTCATCGAGGACGAAGGACCCAGCAACAAGCGCCCCCGGCACCGTGGAGGACGCCGCAGAGGCGGTCAGGGCGGCGGTACGCCCAAGACGGAGGCGTGAGCCGTGGGAAAGTTTTCAGGCGTTCTGATCGCCAGCGATTATGACAATACCATGGTGTATACCGAGGGGGCGCTGAAGAGCGGCGGCCCTCTGCCCTCGGTATCCCGGGAGAACCGGGAGGCGGTGGAGTACTTCATGGCGGAGGGCGGCACCTTCTCCGTGGCCACGGGCCGGGCGCTGCCGTCCTTTTCACGGGTTCGGGAGGGCGTTCCCATGAACGGCCCCACGGTGCTCTTCAACGGCGCTGCCATCTACGACTTCGCTCAGCAGCGGTACCTATACACGGCCTTTCTGCCGGAGTCCGTCCGGGGGCATATCTGCCGCCTGCTGGAGGACCTGCCGGAGACGGCGCTGGAGATCTATCACGACGATGACTCCATCCACGCCATCAACCCCAACGAGATCACCTATCATCACCTGCATCTGACCCACTCCCCCACGGTGGCGCTGGCCAGCATGGAGGAGGTGCCGTCCCCCATCTCCAAGCTGCTGTTTGAGGAGGCGGAGCCCCGGATGACGGCCCTGCGGGAGTACATCGCCCGCCAGAGCTGGAGCACCGAGTATGAGGTGGTGCCGTCCAACCCCTATCTGCTGGAGCTGACGGCCAGGGGGGCCAACAAGGGCGGCATGGTGTGCCGTCTGGCCCAAATTCTGGAGATCCGGCAGGAGAACGTCTACTGCGTGGGCGACCACGCCAACGACATCCCCATGCTGACCTTTGCCCGCACCGCCTTTGCCCCGGCCAATGCCATTCAGGCGGTGCATGAGGTGCCGGGCATCCACATTCTGCCCAACTGCTGGGAGAACGCCATTGCGGCCATGATCGCAGAGCTGGACAAGCGGTATTGAGGAGGGAAACGGCCATGAAGGAGAGCGCACCCCTGACCCTGTATGTGGCCTATACGGCCAAGCCCGGCTGCCGGGAGACCTTCGTCCGTCAGATCGTGATGGAGGGCATTGCCGATACCATCCGCCGGGAGGAGGGCTGCATCCGCTACGACTACTATTTCTCCGCCCAGCAGGAGGACGAAATCCTGCTGGTGGAGCAGTGGCAGACGCAGGCCCATCAGCGCATCCATTTGCAGCAGCCCCACATGGCCCGTCTGCGGGAGCTGAAGGAGCAATATGTGGCGGACACCCGGCTGGGCCGGGTGACGCTGGAGGAAGCGTAATATGACCCCACAGGCCGCCGCAGGCTGCGGCGGCCTGTGCTGTTTTGTGCGAAAGGAGAACACCCATGCTGTTTGATACCCATGCCCACTATGACGATGAGGCCTTTGACCCGGACCGGCGGGAGGTACTGGCGGGACTGCCCCAAAAGGGTGTCGGACTGGTGGTAGACCCCGGATGCACCTTGACCTCCTCGGAGAAGGCCGTCGCATTGGCGGCGGAGTTTCCCCATGTATACGCCGCAGTGGGCCTGCACCCGGAGAACTGCCACGACTTTCAGCCGGAGCAGATAGAGCGTCTGCGGCAGTTGGCCCGGCGGGAGAAGGTGGTAGCCATCGGGGAGGTCGGACTGGACTACTACTGGGAGGAGAACCCGCCCCGTGCCTTGCAGCAGGAGGTGCTGCGGCGGCAGCTGGCGCTGGCGGAGGAACTGGAGCTGCCGGTCATTTTCCACGACCGGGAGGCCCACGGCGACAGCCTTGCCATCGTCAGGGAGTTTCCGGCGGTGCGGGGGGTGTTCCACTGCTTCTCCGGCTCCGTGGAGATGGCGGAGGAGCTTTTGAAGCTGGGGTGGATGCTGTCCTTCAACGGGGCCATCACCTTCAAAAACGCCCGGAAGGCGCCGGAGGTCATCGCCGCCGTGCCGCTGGAGCGGATGATGGTGGAGACCGACGCTCCCTATCTGACGCCGGTACCCTTCCGGGGAAAGCGCAACGACTCCGGGTATGTGCATCTGGTGGCGGAGAAAATCGCCCAGCTGAAGGGATTGCCGGCGGAACAGGTGGAGCGCCAGACGTGGGAGAACGGCGTCCGGTTCTTCGGTATCCCGCAGGAGTGAAAACGAATCAGCCCGCACGGCGAA
>OFMT01001584.1_pt1 | contig 15771 bp, 18 predicted proteins | sample 1541891 | NCBI WGS metagenome assembly OFMT01 (sample SAMN04209230, study PRJEB22552) | human gut metagenome | biome: gut; material: feces | host: Homo sapiens | place: USA: Oklahoma | reverse complement strand
TTTTCCTATTTTATTCCTTTGAGGTTAGGGTGTCAAGTTTTATTATACTACATCATGTTCCGAAACAGTATCTACAACATCACAGGAATTATTCCTCTTTATGACCGCAACGATTACCTGAAAATTGAGGGTGAAACAAGAAAGGCAGGTGTGCCCGATGACTTCAATTGATAACATGGCTGCTGAAATTATGAAAGGTCTGACGGAATACGCCGACCTTGCAAATGAGAGCATGAAAAAGGCGGTAAAGAAAACTGCGACTTCTGTCAAGAAAGAGATATCTTCCAATGCACCAAAGGACACCGGTGCTTATGCGAAAAGCTGGGCAGTTAAAAAGACAAAGGAAAACAGCCATTCTCTTGAAATGACTGTACATTCCAAAAACAGATACCAGCTTGCACATCTCCTCGAAAAAGGCCACGCCAAGCGTGGCGGCGGACGTGTGGCAGGAAAACCACATATATCCCCCGCAGAAGAAAGCGGTGTGCAGCTGTTTGAAAAACTGATCGAGGAGGCACTCAAATGACCTACGAACAAATCGCAGAAATGATGGAAGAAATGGAGCTGCCTTTTGCTTACCACCATTTTGCTGAGGGCGAGAGTCCCAAGCCTCCTTTTTTACTGTTTTTATCTCCCGGAGAGAATACATTTTCTGCGGATAATCAGATGTATTTCAGCTTTAAACAGCTGGATATTGAACTATATACAGACGTTAAGAATCCTGAACTGGAAAATCAGATAGAACAGGTTCTGAAACGTCATAAAATCTACTATACAAAATCAGAAGTATGGATAGAGTCCGAAAAACTCTATGAAGTACTTTACGAAACGGAGGTATAACTTATGGCAAACAAGAAGAACAAAGTTAAATTCGGTTTGCAGAATGTCTACTGGGCGAAAATCAATGAATGGGGTGAAGACCCGGACGGCAACAAGACCGTTCCTGCATATGGAGAGTCAAAGCATCTGCCGGGTGCCGTATCGCTTTCTATTGATGCAAACGGCGAGGCCGAAAATTTTCATGCGGATAACGGTGTATATTACGTGATTAACAACAACGCCGGCTACACCGGTGACCTTGAAATTGCCCTTATCACAACCGAATTTGCAACGGAAATCTTAGGAGAAATTCTCGATAACAACGGTGTTCTTGTGGAAAGAAATGATACAGAACTTGCACAGTTTGCATTGATGTTTGAGTTTCTTGGAGACAAGCACCACATCAGACACGTGATGTACTGCTGCTCGGCTTCACGTCCTACAACAGAATCTGCAACTACAGAGGAAAGCACAGAAGTTAAGACGGAAAAGCTGTCGCTGAAAGCTACTCCTTTGCCCACAGGTCTTGTAAAGTCCAAGACAACCGAAAGCACGTCAGATACAGTTTACAACAACTGGTTCAAGATGCCGTACAGCCCGAATACAAAAACATCCACAACTACTACAACCACTACGACTTCATAAGGAGGTATATCTATGTCTATCAAAAAGAATATTACCATTGACGGTATGGAAGTGCCATTTAAGGCAAGTGCTGCTGTGCCTCGCCTTTATCGTCTGAAGTTCCGCAGGGATATTTACAAGGACTTTGCATCGCTGAAAACGGATGTGGAAGAGGGCGATGAGAACAAGAGCGAACTTGATATCGAAAGCCTTGAGGTTTTCGAGAACATCGCCTACATCATGGCAAAACACGCTGACCCTGAAAACGTTCCCGACAGTCCTGATGATTTTCTGGAACAGTTCAACACCTTCAGTATTTATGAGATCCTGCCACAGTTGATTGAACTGTGGGGGTTAAATACAGCAACGCAGATTGAATCTAAAAAAAACATCGCCCGACTGACCGACCGATGACAACGCCATTATTCCTGTTAAGATGCAAACAGCTCGGTCTTTCTATGACCGAGCTGGATTTGCTTACGATTGGACTGATAAACGATATGTTCACGGAACGTGAAAATGATGACTACGATGGCTGGAATGAAATGGCTTCACAGGCGGATTTTGATTCATTTTAAATTTTTGATATATTCTGTGCAAACAATTTCAAGCCTTTCAAAATCATTGCATCTCTTTGAAAGAGGCGTAGAATTACCATCACGTTTTTTCAAGAAATAAAGTGTGTTAGCATTTTTGCGAATTTTATCCTGTATGGACTTTATTACCCTGTATTCGGCTAACAACAAGGACTTATACTTGAGGTTTCTCTGCAAATTAATATCTACATATGTACACTCACTATTCGGAACAGGAAACATATTATTTATGTTTATCACACAATAGTTTTTAACTTTAATAAAATCAATGCTTTCCTTCATTGATTTATGCTTTTCTTTGAATGAAGAAAGCGGTGCAAAATAATCAAATCCATTTATTGAAAGCACAACACCGATATATTTTCTTTCATTTTGTTGTCCTGGCTTTTTATTATGAAACAAATGTGGTGCATATGGAAGCAAGTAATCAATATACTTTGGATTTACTTCATAGAATTTTATATTATCCATACTCCTCCTATAAAACAAGCGAGGGCAAGTTGAACTTTCCCTCGCTGTTAAATGTCGCATTCAGAGCTGCGAAACGCTCACTTTTAACTTTCTTGTATAGAGTCAAGAGAAACTCACTTAATAAATCTCTCATTTTGGGCTGAGATACACCCTCTGGATATATTATATGTCATAAAAGCAAAAAAGTCAATAGGCTTCAAAAAAAATTTAAAAAAGTGAGGTGAAACCACATGGCAAACAGAATCAAAGGCATTACAGTTGAAATCGGCGGTGATACCACTAAGCTAAGTAAGGCTCTGGAAAGTGTCAACAAGAACATCAAAAGTACTCAGACGCAGCTGAAGGACGTGGAAAAGCTTCTGAAGCTTGACCCGAAGAATACAGAGCTGCTTTCTCAGAAACAAAAGCTGCTTGCTGACAGTATTTCTGTCACCAAGGAGAAACTGACAACGCTGAAAACTGCCGCAGAACAAGCCAATACCGCGCTTGCCAATGGTGAAATCTCTCAGGAACAGTATGACGCACTGCAGCGTGAGATTATCGAAACGGAACAGGAACTCCGCAATCTCGAAACCGAAGCCGGAAAAGCATCGGACTCTTTGAAACAAATCGGTGAAGCCGGAGAGGTTCTCCAGAGTGTCGGGGACAAGATTTCTGATGTGGGAGGAAAACTAACCACTCATGTTACTGCCCCACTTGCCGCCGCAGGTACTGCAGCAGTCAAGACAGCCTCTGACTTTGATTCTGCAATGTCCAAGGTTGCCGCTGTATCCGGTGCAACCGGTGATGACCTGGATAAGCTTCGTGACAAGGCTCGTGAAATGGGTTCTAAAACAAAGTTTTCAGCATCAGAAGCCGCTGAAGCTATGAACTATATGGCTATGGCAGGCTGGAAAACCGGCGATATGCTTTCCGGTATTGACGGTATCATGAACCTTGCGGCTGCAAGTGGCGAGGATTTGGCAACCACATCGGATATTGTAACTGATGCATTAACTGCCTTTGGCTTATCCGCTGCTGACAGCGGTCATTTTGCCGATGTCTTAGCGTCCGCAAGTTCCAATGCCAATACCAATGTATCTATGCTCGGTGAATCCTTCAAGTACTGTGCTCCGATTGCAGGTGCTTTGGGATTTTCCTGTGAAGATACAGCCGAGGCATTAGGCTTAATGGCAAACGCAGGCATCAAGTCCACACAGTCCGGTACTTCCATGCGTTCTATTATGACCGCATTGTCGGGAGAGGTCAAGTTCTGTTCCTCTTCTTTTGGTGAAATGGAGATTGCAACCAGCAACGCTGATGGCTCCATGCGTGACCTTTCCGATATTCTTGCGGACTGCCGTGTAGCATTTGACCAGATGTCAGAATCTGAAAAAGCAAGTGCAGCACAGGCTCTTGTGGGCAAGAACGCCATGTCGGGTTTCCTTGCTTTGATGAATGCCGCGCCCCAGGACGTGGAGAAGCTGTCCTCTGCGATTGAAAACTGTGACGGCACATCACTTTCTATGGCGGAAACCATGCAGGACAACCTTGGCGGTCAGCTGACTATCTTAAAATCACAGCTGGAAGAACTGGCTATTTCTTTTGGAGAAATTCTGATGCCTGTCATCAGATCAATCGTAACGAAAATTCAGGAATTTATTGATAAACTCAACGCCATGGACCCTGCCACAAAGGAGACGATTGTGAAAGTTGCTCTCGTTGCTGCGGCAATGGGTCCTTTATTGGTGGTAATCGGCAAAGTCATATCCTCGGTGGGAAGTCTGATGACCTTTATCAGCAAAGTTCCGACTATGATTGCAGGTGCAAAGACAGCATTTTCCACTCTTGGAGCTGCCATTGGCGGTATTTCTGCACCGGTGGTGGCTGTGATTGCAATCATTGCTGTACTGGTCGCTGCTTTTGTAAATCTGTGGAATACCAATGAGGATTTCAAAAACAGCATTCTCTCCATTTGGGAACAGATAAAATCTACATTTGAAAGACTTACTTCCGGTATCGTCGACCGAATCAATGCGCTCGGCTTTGATTTTGAGAACTTCGGCGAACTTGTAAAAGCTGTATGGAATGGACTTTGTGAAGTTCTTGCCCCGCTGTTTGAGGGCGTATTTCAGCACATTGCAGATATTTTCTCTTTCGTCACCGACACCATTTTAAGTATTCTCGACATTTTCATCGGTCTGTTTACCGGAAACTGGGATCAGTGCTGGAATGGCATAAAAGACCTCTTTACAGGCATATGGGATTTCATTGTAAACTCACTCAGCAATATTCTGAACACGCTGACCGGTGTGTTAGATGTATTCCTTGGTTGGTTCGGTACTTCATGGGACGAGGTCTGGACAGCAATCAAGGATTTCTTTATTGGTATATGGGAAAGTATTTGTTCCTTTTTCCAATCAATCGCAGATTTCTTCGTAAACACCTGGAATGCGATTTCTTCCTTCTTTACGGGTATTGTAACTGCTATTCATGATACAGCAGTTTCTATTTTTACGGCTGTTTATGACTTTTTCGCAGGAATCCTGACAAGCATTCACGATTTCTTCTCCACGATTTTCAATGCCATATGGACGGTCATTTCTACGGTATGCACCACAATCTACAATACCATTTCAAGCATATGGAATACGATATATGAGTTCATTTCTCCGCTTTTGGAGGCTTTGAAATATCTGTTTGAAACCATTTTCCAGGCAATACATATCATTATCAGCAATGTGATGGACTGGATTTCCGAGAATATACAGACCATATGGAATGCCATTGTGGAGTTTATCACGCCTTTGCTTGAGGGCATTAAGTCATTCTTTGAAACCATATGGAATGCAATCAGTACTGCAATTTCCACGGTGCTGAGTACGATTTCAAATATCATCACCACAGTATGGAATGCAATTTCAGGCTTTATTTCAAACGTGATGAACACCATCAAATCGGTAATTTCCTCCATCTGGAACGCCATCAGCGGTGCGATTTCAGGTGTCGTAAATGGAATCAGAAATACGATTTCTTCCGTTTGGAACAGCATTTCTTCTACGATTTCATCGGTGATGAATACCATTCGTTCTACGGTGACAAGCATCTGGAACAGCGTAAAATCAGCGATTTCCAGTACAATCGGCGGTATTTACGATACCATTAAGGGCGGATTTGATAAGGCGGTAAATTTTGTAAAGGGACTGGCGAGTGATGCATTCAGCTGGGGTTCGGATATCATCAGCGGCATTGTTGACGGTATCAAAAGCTGTATTAACTGGATTTCCGATGCCTGTACAGATGTGGCGGATACCATCAGAAGCTATCTGCACTTCTCTGTACCGGACGTAGGTCCGCTGACGGAATACGAAAGCTGGATGCCGGACTTTATGCAGGGCTTGGCAGACGGCATTATCAAAAGCAAAAAGGTCGTGGCAAAGGCAGTATCCGGTGTGGCGGACACGATGAAGATTGCACTGAATTCCGACCTTAGCTACAAACTTGACGGCATGACAGGTGCTATCATGAACGGCGGGACTGAAAGTTCTGTGGTCAACAACTACTACAATAACGACAACAGCCGGACAGTGAATCAGACCAATAATAGTCCGAAAGCACTGTCACGGCTGGAGATTTACAGACAGACGAAGAATGCGGTGAAAGTGTAATTAAAATATGTTTAATTCACTTTTCAGCTCTAAAATTCTTTTTTCAATTTCTTGTATGACTTTAATAAATTCAGAATCAGATTTTCCTGTCGGATCATCAAGCCCCCAGTTGTCATCAAACGGTCTGCCAATAAACGGACAACCTACATTGCACCCCATTGATATGGCAATATCAGGTTCGGGAATATCAGATACCAGCTTCGAGTATTGTGTTTTCTCCATATCAATTCCGTAGAGTTGTTTCATAATGCGTACAGCATCTTGATTTATCTTCGGTTTTGTTTCTGTACCTGCAGAATAGCTTTCAAAAACATCCCCTGCAAGATGATTACCGAGAGCTTCTGCTATCTGACTTCGGCAGGAGTTGTGAACACATATAAAAGCAACTCTTTTCATTCAGTCCTCCTGTAAAACGGGCATCTCGTTTTAATACACTGAGCATTTTTATTTGAAAAATCACATGAAAAATTATCACATTCCAAATCAATGCCGTATGTTTTACTAACAAACTCAGCAGCAGTTTTAATCGCAAGAAATCCGTTTCTTTTACAGCATCTCGGACCACCGATTTCAGAAACCTTCAAAAGAACATTTGATACAAGTTGTAAATTATGCTTGTAATATTCATTGCTTGAAAGAGGTCCTGTTTCATGAATAATCGCAAGTGCTGCACCTACAGATGAAGCAGAGCCACACATTCCCCATTTCCCGCAAGTTGCTCCGGGCATATCAGAACCACGATTTGCAAGTTCATCAAGTGCTGTGTCAAGATTGAATTTTACACCCGCATTGTACATTGCGGTCATGAAGGCAGCACCATCTATTATATGATGAATGGGACCGTGCATAGGAACGTTTGAAAATTTTATGAGTTTGCGCCATATCATATATGGGTTTTTGCTTTTTTCTTTTAAGCAGATTTCTTTTATCTGATTCATTGTTTATCCTCCTGTGATGTGAAAATAGATGAAATCATATTTATCAAAGTAATATCAATGTTATCTGAATAAGAGTAGTGGGACCATTTTCCTTCTTTTCTTACGTTGACAATTCCGTTATCACACAGTATTTTCATATGATGTGAAAGCGTAGGCTGTGTAATATTCAATGTTTCCAACAGCTTGCAGGCGCATAATTCTCCACCATGAAGCATCTGAAGAATTCGGATCCTATTTTCATCACCAAGTGCTTTAAAAACCGAAGCTACATTTTTACAGTCTGTCATCATTTGTACGCCTCTTTCATATTGGTAATTATCTATATGACATTATAACATATAGATTGATGGCTGTCAATATGTTTTTACAGAAAGGAGTGATTCCAGATGTTCTATACCCTAACCCTCGAAAACGAAACCGGTCAGCAAATCGACTTGTCCAAAACAGCAAACAGGTTCATGTTCTCAAAGATTGAAGGGCTGAATCCGCCTGCCGGAACAGTCAGCACATCAAGCTATGCCGGAATGGACGGCAGCTACCTCAACAATGCTTTCATTGAAAAGCGAAACGTGGTCATTCCCTTTGAAATGCGTGGCTTTGATGTTGAAAAACGCAGGCATGAGCTGTATCAGGTGGTCAAGCCATCACGATACATCAAAATATATTACTCCACAAAAAACATCTCTGTGTATGCTGAGGGTATTGTGGAGACCTGCGAAATGGAGAACTTTGAAATGCTGACCAAAGGGCAGATATCTATTCTCTGCCCCGATATTTACTGGTATTCCACAGAAACGCAGATTGCCGAATATTCCAAAATCCGTGGCGCTTTTCACTTCATTTTCCCCGATAACGATGAACCGTTTCCAATCGGTCAATACAGTACACAAAACATCATGACCATTGTCAATGACGGTGATGAAGTGGGCTTTACCCTTGAAATCAGCGGAGGTCCTGCAAAGAATCCAACTATTTACAACGCTTTGACGGACGAATATATGCAGATTCTCGGCGATATCAAAGACGGCGATATCATCACCATAACTACGAAAACTGGCAATAAGACGGTTACACTGGAGCGTGAGGGCGTTACCACAAATATCATCAATCGGCTTGTTTCGGGTTCCACCTGGCTTACCTTAAAGCAGGGAGAAAATAAGTTTTATGTCCGTGCGTCTGAGGGACTGTCAAGCCTGAAAGTCCGTCTGATACACCGCAATGCATACTTGGGAGTGTGATTTATGCAGATTGAAATATACAATATGATTCCGGCTGATGACAAACTCTCCATAACTCTGGAGGCAGTGTGCGACAGCTTTTCTTCTCTCCTGTGGGATATTGAATACTATGCCTGCGGTGTATTTGAAGTGTACATTGCCGCATCTCCGAAAAATATTGAAATCTTCCGGACAGGCAGAATTGTGGGGCGTGATGATGATAAAGAACACTACGGACTGATTGAATCGGTACAGCTGGAAACAGATGCAGAAGACGGCGACTATCTCATTGTGAGCGGTCGCTTTTTAATGTGTCTGCTGGAGAGAAGAATCATTTATCCCACTTTCAACTTTACAAAGAAAGTTTCATACGCACAGATCGTGAATAATGTGGTGCAGTATAACGCCTGCAGGACAGGTGCGAGAAAGATTCCGGGGCTTTCGATTGGTGATTCTTCCGGCTCTTGCTGGAATCAGAACACCAAACTGCAAATCAGCTACGATAACCTTATGAAATGGATATACACCATTTGCGAGAAAATCGGTGGGACTGCCAATATACGACTGGTAAAGACGACCGATGAACAGTATGAAATGCTGCTTGAATTGTCTGAGGGTACAGATAGAAGTATCTTACAAGAGGATAACCCACATATTGTTTTCTCAGACGGATATAACAATCTGCTTTCATTTTCCTATTCCACAGATAGTTCTGTGCAGAGAAACTATGCCTACATATTGGGTAAGGGCGAAGGAGAAGAGAGAAAACGTACCACATATTGTGACGGCGATGAACCGGAACATCTTGACCGCTATGAGGTGTACGTGGACGCAAAGGATATGGCGGACGAAGAACAGGAAGACGGCGCATCCAAACCAATTCCCGATGATGAATACATCAATCTTTTACAGGAAAAAGGCAAGGAGAGCATGGTGCAGCCCCTTGTGGTTTCTGAATCGCAGATTGCGGTACAGCAGGCACAGTTCCGATATGGTGTAGATTATTTCGTGGGAGATTATGTGACAGTGGAACACCGCAGATTTGGTCTGCGGCAGAATAAAATACAGCTGATCGGTATGATTGAGAGCTTCGACCAGAACGGCAGAAATCTCACACCCACATTCAAGGAGGTATGACTATGGCATTTTCATATGGATTTTTCAACGCAAAGAATCTCGACAGAACATATACTGCCGAGAATTTCTGTGACTATCTTGGCAGTATCATCTGCAACGGCATTCAGGACAATTACGGTCAGTGTTTCAAGCTGACAGCAAACAAGCTAAAACTGACTATCGGCAGCGGCAAAGCTTGGATAAACGGACATTACTTTCTTTCTGATACGCCGTATACTTACGACCTTTCAGGCTATGTGAATGAATCTCTGGGCAGATATTTATCAGTAGGTATCTGCTGTAATACAGGTGAAAACTATCGCAAGATAGAGTTTGAAATTCTATCCGGTACACCTGCCACATCGCCGTCAATTCCAAGATTCAAAGATACAGAAACCAAAACATATCTCACCCTTTGTGCCGTCAGGATTGATGCCGGTGCAGCAGAAATTAAAATAACGGATTACAGGGAAAATACAACCTACTGCGGATATGTACGCTGTATTCTCGGAAAATGCAAGGTCACGGATATGATGTCACAGCTTTCGGAGATTACAGCACAGATAAATGATTACAATTCAACCATTCTTCAGCTAACCAATCAGGTGTCAGAACTGACAACAAAGGTAGATGAAATGACCGGAGATGTGGTTTCAGTCGGCAAATGCGGTGCTGATATCAACTACGTTCTCTACTCTGACGGCAGGTTGATTCTCAAAGGCACGGGAGCAATGTATGATTATATGGGTGCATATGAAACAAGCGGAAACAAATCTCCGTTCTGCGAAAATGATAACATCACTTCTGTTGTCGTTTCAGAAGGCATCACAACGGTTGGTAAATATGCTTTCCAATACTGCAACAATCTGAAAACAGCCACTCTTCCGACAACGCTCAGAACCATCAAGCGAAATAGTTTCATACCGCACATTGATGAATATCTGGTGCATCAGAATCTTTATGGACTGACTGAAATTACAATTCCGTCTAAAGTGACCGAGATAGCAAAGTCTGCCTTTGCAGGTACAGCTATCAAATCCCTTACCATTCCCGCATCTGTGACAACAGTCGGTGAACAGGCGTTTGGAGAATGTCAGAAGCTTGAAACCGTTCGATATAGCGGTAAGGTCATCGGTGACAGAATGTTTGTACGCTGTATCAAGCTGAAGAATTTCACGATCACCAAAAGCACAACAGAACTTATCGGCGGCTGTTTCAACTACTGTGAAAGCCTCACGCAAATCACTTATGAGGGCAGTCTTGCTGAATGGAGTGCAGTAAAAAAGAACACCAACTGGGACGGTCATTCAAGCAGTACAGTAGATAGTCCGCTTGTCAGGATTCAGTGCCTGGACGGATATATGGAATATGATGCAGATGCGGAAACTTGGGAGGAAGTGAAGGCATGATAAAATTTCTTGTAAAGGGACAAAACATCGAAACTCTGGAGCATGAGGTCATTGCAGCTGACCAGATTGCTTTTGTAAAGATACACTTTGTATTTGATAACAGCTGGAAACCGCTGCATAAGGTGGTACAGTTCACTCAGGACGAGTTCACCTACAACAGAGTTCTTGGCTTTGATGAGACAAGCTGTGTGCTGCCGGCAGAACTCGCTGCTGGTGCTGTGAAAATGTCTCTTTTCGGTTATGATGCAGAATCATCGGAAACTGTCAGGGCAACAACGGTTGTGAAAACGCTGCATATCAGACCGTCTGGTTTTGACGGTGAGAGCAGCAATGTACCGCCAACGCCCGACCTTTATCAGCAGTTGCTTCAAAAGATAAGTGAAAAGGGAGCTGACGGCAAGTCGGCATTTGAGATTGCTGTAGAGAATGGCTTTATTGGTACAGAAACTGAGTGGCTGGAAAGCCTGAAAGGTTCTGACGGAAAAGATGGAACTGACGGAACAAATGGACAGGACGGTAAAGATGGCATTGACGGTGCTCCTGGAACTGACGGAAAATCTGCATATGAAATTGCCATTGCAAATGGCTTTATTGGCACAGAAGCGGAGTGGCTTGAAAGCCTGAGAGGTTCTGATGGCAAGGATGGTGAACAGGGTCCTCCAGGGAATGACGGAAAAGACGGCATCACGCCTGATATATCAGATTATCCGGATAAAGCAGATTTTGAGGAACTGCAGCAGAAATTACAGTCTTTGCAGGATAGCACTATGGATTATATTCATGGGTCTTACAAGCAGATGCGATTCGTTTGATGCCGACACTCAGCAGCTAAGAGATTCTGTTCAGTTTGATTTTCAGACAAAGGAAGAAGAAATCCTTGCTCTTGAAACCAGAATTATCGCTCTTGAAAGCCGCTCCGGTATTGAATACATCACGGTCTTTTCTTCCGGCAGTGATGCTTTGCAGAAATATGGTGAGAGCGTCTACACTTATTACAACGATGGTTACCGTTCACTTGCAGGCTTTGCGGAAAGTTATCCCCATTTCTGCTGTGCAGAGAATGACTATGCTTTGTACTTCAATCAGTCGGATTTCAGCTGGGCAGGAACTGTATTTGTGCTTTGCCTGACACCGGTTGCTCTCACTTCTTCCATGAATCTGATTCTCAGCTATACAGTCGGCGCATCACAGGACGCTGAATTTTATCTGGTGAAGAAAGCTGATAAGACCGGGGCTGAACTGGCTCAGTATATCTATGGGGAAATTCAGGCAGGAAATGCAGTAACTTTACAATTCAAATGGCTTTATTCCGATACATATATTTCCGTGATGCAGTCATTGGAAAATGTACCGGATGGAGAATATTATCTTGCCTTCAAAGGCACATCGGACAATTCACATCCGATGGTAAAATCAATCAAATTTATGGGAGGATGATGTTTATGAAGGAATGGCTTTGTACAATCGCAGGCATTGTGGGCGGATTTATCGCAACGCTATTTGGCGGCTGGGATTCTGCACTTGCAACACTTGTGGTCTTTATGGGTATTGATTTTGCAACAGGTCTGGTCACTGCAGTCATGGGAAAATCCAAACATAGCAAAAGCGGTGCGCTAAATAGCAAGGCAGGCTGGATTGGTCTTGCGAAGAAGTTCTGCATTCTGCTCATGGTTGTGGTTGGTGTGAGAATCGATATTCTCATCGGCACAAACTACATCAGAGATGCGGTCTGCATCAGCTTCTGTCTGAATGAGCTGCTGTCTATTGTGGAAAATACCACGCTGATGGGCGTACCCTATCCGCCTGTATTCAAAAAAGCAATTGATGTTCTGCAAACAAAAGTAGGCAGAGTGGAAGAAGAAATCAAGGAGGAAAATGACAATGGCAATTCTGAAACCTGATAACACAACAACTCTTTGCGGTGTAACCGTCAACGAATTTCTGCTCACAAAACACAATCCAAACCACATCGATATGCCCTCCGTTTCTATGGAGGGCAAAGTTATCGGTATTACTGTTCACAACACAGATTGGATTTCGGTAGCAAGTGGAACGACACCTGCGGAGCAATACACCAGAGCAACTTACAATGGCAATATGAAAGACGTCAGAGTACATTATTATGTAGACAACACCTGTGCTTGGCAGAATCTGCCCCTTAGCCTCTCCGGCTGGCACGCCGCTGACGGCAGTGGAAACGGCAACCGCAGAAATATCGCTATTGAGTGTATTATGTCTTCTGCATACAACGATAAGGACAAGAAGTCGGAGGATAATTGTGCCAGGCTTGCGGCAGCACTTTTGAAAAAGTACAACCTGGACATCAATCACCTCTACACCCATACCCATTGGCTGAATGTCCGTGACGGAAAATCGGGTACTGTGGACTATCTCAATACGGCGAAGAATTCTTACAAAAACTGTCCTGCCTACATTCTGCCTCATTGGGCGGAATTTAAGAAGAAGGTCGAATCTTATCTGAGTGCTGGTTCTACATCTACAACTCCAAATCCTACACCTGCAAATCAGCTTTACAGAGTAAGAAAGTCCTGGTCTGACGCTAAAAGCCAGATTGGTGCATATTCTTCTCTGGAAAATGCAAAGAAAGCCTGCAAGACTGGCTATAGCGTTTTTGATAATTCAGGAAAAGTGGTATATACCGTTGCCGAAAAGACATATACAAAAGGCGCAAAAATTACGCTGAACAATACCACATTGTATTCCTCCAGCACAGTCAAGACTGGAACAAAGAAATCCGGAACGTACTATCTCTATGATGGACAGGTTGTAAATGGCAGAATGCGTATTACAAATTCTGCTGCAAACTGCGGAAAAACGCCTGCCGGTTCCTATGTCACCGGTTGGGTGAACAAGGCTGACATCTGATAACGATCCCCACGAGATATGAATTTTTCATATTTCGTGGGGATTTTTTGTTTTTCGGTACTCAAAAGCCATATTTCCGTCCTATGTAAAGTAGGAGGTGATTTCAATGACAGATGCACAAAAATCTACTGTACTCACATTGCGTTCAAAGGGAATGTCGTTTTCTATGATAGCGGAAACTGTAGGATTGTCTGTCAACACGATAAAATCCTTTTGCAGCAGACATAAAGGGCAGTTCTGCCTTTGCTGCGGCGAGCCAATCACGCAGCCGCCAAGAGTACGTCAGAAAAAGTTCTGTTCGGATAAATGCAGAATGAAATGGTGGAATGCTCATATAAAAGATGTTAACAGGAAAGCCATGTACGATTTTATCTGCTCAAATTGTGGTAAGCCTTTTCAGGCATACGGCAATAATCACAGAAAATACTGCTGCCACAGATGCTATATTCTTGCACGATTTGGAGGTGAAAAAGATGGATATTCAGAAGGAAGCCATGTACCAGGTGACGATGAGCATTGTAAAGAAGATGTTTCATGCAAATTTGATTTCGGAGGATGAATATCGTCAGATTGATACAATGTTCAGGGAGAAATACGAGCCGAAAATCGGCACATTATTCGTTGACTTAGAGCCTGAACAGCGGTAATATGTGTAGTGAAAGGAGGGCTGTTATGCGTAAAATCATCAAAATAGAACCTACGGAGCCCGTATTGCCAAGGCGAAAGCGAGTGGCTGCTTATGCTCGTGTATCAATGGAGTGTGAACGCCTTATGCATTCAATGTCAGCACAAATAAGCTACTATAGCGAACTGATACAAAAGAATCCCGAATGGGAGTACGCAGGTGTTTATGCTGATAATTTTATATCAGGAACAGAGACCAAGAAACGGCAGGAGTTTCAGAGAATGATTTCTGACTGTGAAAAAGGACTCATTGATATTATCCTTTGCAAGAGTATATCACGATTTGCCAGAAACACAGTGGATCTTCTGGAAACGATACGGCATCTGAAAGATATCGGTGTTGAAGTACGATTTGAAAAAGAGAACATCAATTCCTTGTCGGGTGATGGCGAACTGATGCTGACCATTCTCGCCAGCTTTGCACAGGAAGAAAGCCGTAGTCTTTCTGAAAATGTAAAGTGGGGCATTCGGAAACGCTTTGAAAAAGGTGATCCATGCAATCGAAATCCAATACTCGGCTATGAATGGGTTGATGACAAACTGGTCGTTGTCCCGGAAGAAGCAGAAATTGTAAAGAGAATATTCCGAAACTTCCTTGACGGAAAATCAAGGCTGGAAACGGAACGGGAACTGAATGCCGAAGGTATCACAACAAAGAGAGGATATCGCTGGATAGATTCCAATATAAAGGTTATTCTGACCAATATCACGTATACAGGCAATATGCTTCTGCAAAAGGAATACATTACCGACCCGATTACCAAACGCCGAAAGAAGAATAACGGCGAACTGCCAAAATACTATGTGGAAAATACGCATGAAGCCATTATAGATATGGAGACTTTCAGGTGGGTGCAGGAGGAAATGGAAAGAAGGAAAAAGTTAGGCCCTCTGGCAAACAAATCACTGAATACCTGCTGCTTTACAGGAAAAATCAAGTGTCCTTTCTGCCATAAAAGCTATATGCATGAAGTCAGAACAGACCGAGGTTATGCAGAATACTGGCTTTGTGGAAGCAGAAAGATAAAAGGCGGTCGCTGTACTGTCGGCGGCAGTATCAATCATAAGCACTTACAGGAAACCTGTGCAAAAGTACTTGGATTGCAGGAATTTGATGAGGCTGTTTTTCTTGAACGTGTGGATGTTATTTATGTTCCGAAGCGTGAAACATTAGAGTTTCATCTGAAAGACGGAACAGTTGTAACGGAAGCGTGTAAAAACACAGGCCATCAGGACTGCTGGACGGAAGAACGAAGGGCTGCCACTTCCTTGAAACGCAAAAATGGAAAAAGACCGAATCGGGCGGATATGAAATGCTCCCCTTTTGTTAGACAATATGGTATAATAGAAATATACCAATTAAA
>OFMT01001577.1_pt1 | contig 15806 bp, 10 predicted proteins | sample 1541891 | NCBI WGS metagenome assembly OFMT01 (sample SAMN04209230, study PRJEB22552) | human gut metagenome | biome: gut; material: feces | host: Homo sapiens | place: USA: Oklahoma | reverse complement strand
GGACGAGGCCGTGGAATCCACCATCCTCTCCGTCATGCGCGACCATTTGCGCAAGGAACGAAGAAACGACAAAACCGGGGAACCCATTGTGCGGCAAGCGGTGGATGATGACCAGCTATGGTGCGACTGCACGTTCGATTTCCATGAAGCCACATTCCACGGAGCCGTGGACCTCACGTATTCCACTCTCGAATGTGTCCCAGACTTTCGCGGAACCAAATTCGAACGCGGCGCGGACTTCGGCGGGGCGACCTTCACACGCAGAGCGGACTTCGGCGGGGCGACCTTCACACGCGGCGCGGCCTTCGACGGGGCGACCTTCACACGCGACGCGAACTTCCGTGGGACGACCTTCACGCGCAGCGCGGACTTCCATAAGGCGACCTTCACACGCGGCGCGGTCTTCGACAGGGCAGAATTCCGCGCCAGTGCGACATTCTCAGGAATTCAAGGTCAACCTTCGTTCAGATTCGAAGAATGCAAGTTCAACGAGAGATTTCGTGACGATTATGAGTGGGGGCCGATTCCAATTCTGAAGGAAAACTACGGACTGCCCGCAGGCGCGGTGTGGGCGGAATTCCCGGAGGAGGACGACAAGGACGGCGGCACGACGAGCCGGTAGTCCGCGGCATCCCCTGCCGTTTCCCCGTTCGGAAAGGAACATATGTGAACGTATATGGGTCCCATATGGGATTCATATGGGAGTCTTATGCAAACAGGCCGGTTTGGTCAGTCGGCCTGTTTGATCCTGAGGCGGATGCCGCATACGTTCAGGCGGGTGGAGCCGGTGCCCGGCTCGGCGGGGTATTTCGCAAACGGAGGTTTCCGGAACGGATCTTGAAACGGGGAGACGGTCCCCGACACTCCGGCGGGAGACGTCCCATAACCCGTCCCGCAATCAACGTTCCGAAACCCGATGCCATTGACGGGTATAGGCGCTCGTGGATGCCGACTCGCTGGCTCAAGTGTTGCCCGATCTTCGAGGCGACTCGAAGCGCCAGCAGTAGTTCCTTTTCCCTCATCTCCAAGATCGGATGCCGTCACGTGAACGTACAGTTTCTCCGCATTCGTCAGCGTGATCGTCTTTTCGTCGGGCCTTTCAATGCCGAGAAGGTCCAAGTCGGTGGTGAGTGCGAATACCCGTGGCCGTGTTGTGCGCTGCTGCGCTTCAAGACACATGTTGGCGGTCAGGACGCTTCGCTCATGCAGCGTTTGCGAATATTGTGCTCCATCGGTCATGCCGGCGAGTGTATCGGTAGTCTCATGTGAGGTGCTACAAGGCTCCACAAAAATATGGATATGTGGATAATCCGGAATTTGCGATGATGAGCGCACGAGGCGTATGCCAACCATCTGAGCGTGGCCACGTATTTTGAATACACTATGTATCTGAGTGCGCCACATATCTGCATGCGCTGGAAAGCGGTGCAATACGTTCCGTACTTGAGAAAATCGCACACCATGCTCGCGTCCGCGGCATATTATGGCTGCCGAAAGAGAACCGAGGAAGGATCCAAGCAGCTGTGAATGAATCGCTATGCATCAGAAATGTAAGGGCATCTGGCTTCAATGAGCCCGTTGACATGGTGATACGCAATGGGGGCATCACCGCCATCGCTCCTGGTGCGGCGGGTCGGAATCAAGATCTCGACGCGTTCGATGCCGAGGGGATGTGGATCATCCCCGGCCTGTGGGATTGTCACACGCATTTCACACAGTGGTCCTACACGCTGGGGCGGCTGGATCTTATCGAGGCTCGCAGCGCGCATGAGGCGATGGATATGCTACGCGGCCATGTGTCGCAGCTGCGATCCGAAGGGCGTTTGGATCCGAACCGGTATGTGGTGGGCATGCGGTTCCGTCATTCGTTGTGGGCCGATGACGAACAGCCCACGCTTGCCGCCATCGATGCGGTTGCGGGCGATCAGCCCGTGGCGTTGTCCAGCGCGGATATGCATTGCGGTTGGGTGAATTCGGCGGCGGCGCGCAAGCTTGGCGTGCAGGTCGGCGAATCCGGTCTGGTCGGCGAATTGGAGTGGTTCGACGTGTACTGCCGTCTTGATGATGCGCCGGGTGCGGCCGAGGAATTGGATCGTCTGTTGCGTGAAGCTGAACACGACGCCGCAGGCAAGGGTGTCGTCGGCATTCGGGATTACGAAATGGCCGAAAACATCAATACATGGATCGGTCGATTCGCTAACGGCATCAACGATTTGCGGGTTCAGGCGGACGTGTACCCGGAACGGCTGCATCAGGCCATCGACGATGGCTGGCATACCGGCGACGAGCTGCCCGGCAGTAACGGGCTCGGACATGTAGGCGCGATGAAACTCATCTCCGACGGTTCGCTCAACACTCGTTCCGCCTATTGTTCGACGCCGTATTCCGGCATCGAACCCGAGACTTTCGGCACGATGAGCTACACGCCCGAACAGATCGAGTCCTATATGTTCGTGGCCGCGAAGCATGGTTTCGACATCGCCTGCCACGCCATCGGCGACGAGGCGAACACCATTGTGCTGGATTGCGCCGAACGCACCGGCGCGCGTGGCTCCATCGAACATGCTCAGATGCTCAAACCCGTTGATATTCCTCGATTCGCCAAGCTGGGGCTTGCCGCGAGCATCCAGCCGCAGCATGCCATGGATGACCGGGACGTCATCACCCGTTTCTGGGGGCATCCGGCTGGCATCCCCTATGCGTTCAGGGCGTTGCATGATGCCGGGACACGCCTGCTCATGGGCTCCGATGCGCCGGTGGCGCCGCTTGACCCGTGGATGGCCATTTCCGCGGCGGTGTTCGGCACCGAAAACTCGAATCGTGAGCCGTTCCAGCCGGAACAGTGCCTTGATTTCGGCACGGCGTTGGCCTCATCCACGCAGGTCGGGCGCGAACGGCTCAAAGCAGGCGACGCTGCCGACCTGGTGCTCTTGGATCGAGACCCCTCGACGGTGGGAACCCCAGAGGAGATGCGCGCAATGCCACGGCATGTGCAGGCCACCATGCTTGCAGGTCGGTGGACGTACCGGAAGTAGTAGGGCGATCGGGGGTGAACGGCGGCTGCGGCTGCCCCTGCGTGATGTTTTCCGATACCGTTTTGCCTTAGCTGTCAGGGTTTGCCCGGGTTTCGTCGAAGCTTGTTCCTGCGCTGTTTTGAACAGTCACTGCCATGGGGCTGGCGGCAGGTATCTGTGTGCCATGGAGTTTGCCAGTGCTCTGCGGCTGCTTCGGCATTCTGTGTGAGCTTGTTCGCTTATGTGTGGCAGATTTGGCGAATTGGATTTTGCTCAGTGCCTGATGTGTGGCATCGAAAAGTCGGTATGCCGGGTATCTTCCTTGGAATGTCAAGGAAGATACCCGGCATATTCGTATTGTGATGCCGCCAATAAGACACTAGCTATTTGGAGGGCGGTATTTCTGCCACAAACAGCCGTAATGGCGTTTGGGCTGGGCAGGAACACCTTGTGCGGGAAGGCTGTGCCCCACGAGCGGGCCTCTGTGCTGGCGCTGTATTACTCCTGTACGGCGGCCAGCGCCTGATCGAGATCGGCGATAATATCGTCGGCGTTCTCGATGCCGCAGCTCAGTCGCACCAGATCGATGCCCACGCCGGCTTCCTCGAGCTGCTCCTCGGTGAGCTGACGATGCGTGGTGCCGGCCGGATACAGCGTGCAGCTGCGGGCGTCGGCCACATGGGTTGCGATGGACACCATCTTCAGGTGGTCGAGGAACGCGGATACTTTCTCGCGGCCGCCCGGCACGCCGAAGGAAATCACGCCGCAGGTTCCGTTCGGCATGTACTTTTCGGCCAGTGTGTGATACTTGTCCGATTCCAGACCGGGGAAGCTCACCCAGCTGACGCGTGGATCGGATTCAAGCCACTTGGCCACGGCCAGGGCGTTGGCACAGTGGCGTTCCATACGTACTCCGAGGGATTCCAGATGCATGCCCATGATCCACGAGTTGATCGGCGCCGGTGTGGAGCCGAAGTCGCGCATGAGCTGCGCGGTGGCCTTGGTGATGTATGCGGCCTTGCCGAATTCCTTGGCGTAGGTCACGCCATGGTAGGAGTCGTCCGGAGTGGTGAGCCCCGGGAACTTTTCCGCGTGGGCCATCCAATCGAAATTACCGGAGTCGACAATCGCGCCGCCCACGCAGGAGCCATGGCCATCCATGTACTTGGTGGTGGCGTGCGTGACGATGTCCACGCCGTACTGGAACGGGCGGCAGTTGATCGGCGTCGGGAACGTGTTGTCTACAATCAGCGGCACGCCATGGCGATGTGCCGCGTTCGCGAATTTCTCGAAGTCGAGCACGATCAGCGCCGGGTTGGAGATTGATTCGCCGAACACGGCCTTGGTGTTTGGTCGGAATGCGGCCTCGAGCTCATCTTCGGTGCAATCGGGACTGACGAACGTGCATTCGATGCCCATTTTGCGCATGGTCACGTTGATGAGATTGAACGTGCCGCCGTAGATGGCGGAGGATGCAACGATATGGTCGCCGTTGTTGCAGATGTTGAACAGCGCGAAGAAGTTCGCGGCCTGGCCGGATGAGGTGAGCATTGCTGCGGCGCCGCCCTCCAGTTCGCAGATTTTCGCCGCGACGGTGTCGTTGGTCGGATTCTGCAGGCGTGTGTAGAAGTAGCCGGATTCGGACAGGTCGAACAGTCGGCTCATCTGTTCGCTCGACTGGTATTTGAAGGTCGTGGCCTGGATGATTGGGGGAGTGCGGGATTCTCCATTGCCCGGCTGATAGCCTCCCTGCACGCAGATGGTGTCGACGTTTTCGCTCATATGTTCCTTCTTTCGATTCCGCGCTTCCGTGTGCCGCGCAGGTGTTGCGCCGCGATGCGAACAAACAAACACACTGTATCACTGCATTGATAAATGGCTTGATTCCAATGGAAACGCCGTATAGTTTAACGAATTGACAAACTTAGGTAATTCAATTTATTATGTAGACCAAGACGGGCGGAAAGCCCGCTGCGAAATAAAGCTTTACGTAAGTAAACCAAGCAAAGGAGCATTCCATGGGTCTGTGGGATATCGACAAGATTCCGTACGTCGGCCGCGAAAAGGGACCGCAGGAGGGCCTGGCCTTCCATTATTACGATGCCGACAAGGTCGTTGCCGGCAAGAAGATGAAGGATTGGCTGCGCTTCGGCGTCGCATGGTGGCACACCTTCGACCAGGAGCTGGTCGACCCGTTCGGCACCGGCACCGCCCAGCGCCCGTGGTACGGCAAGTATTCCGATCCGGAGGACGAGGCTCTGGCCAAGGTCGACTACGCCTTCGAGTTCTTCCAGAAGCTCGGCGTCGAGTACTTCTGCTTCCATGATCGCGACATCGCTCCGGAAGGCGACACCCTGCGCGAGACCGACAAGAACCTGGACAAGGTCGTCGACAAGATCGAAGAGAACATGAAGTCCACCGGCATCAAGCTGCTGTGGAACACCTCCTCCCTGTTCACCAACCCGCGCTTCGTCTCCGGCGCCTCCACCTCCCCGTTCGCCGACATCTACGCGTACGCCGGCGGCCAGCTGAAGCACTCCCTGGAGATCGCCAAGCGCCTTGGTGCCGAGAACTACGTGTTCTGGGGCGGCCGTGAAGGCTACGAGAACCTGTGGAACACCCAGATGAAGCGCGAGCAGGCGCACATGGCCAAGTTCTTCCACATGTGCCATGACTACGCGAAGGAAATCGGCCTGGACGCCCAGTTCCTGATCGAGCCGAAGGCCAAGGAACCGACGATGTTCCAGTACGACTTCGATGCCGCCACCGCCATCAACTTCCTGCGCACCTATGATCTGATGGACGTCTTCAAGCTGAACCTGGAAGGCAACCACGCCAACCTGGCCGGCCACACCTACCAGCACGAGATCCGCACCGCCCGCGAGGCCGGCGTGCTCGGCTCCCTGGACGCCAACCAGGGCGACAAGCTCATCGGCTGGGATATGGATGAGTTCCCGACCGACCTGTACGAGACTTCCACCGTCATGTGGGAGGTCCTCGCCGAGGGTCAGATCGGCCCTCACGGCGGCCTGAACTTCGACGCCAAGCCGCGCCGTACCTCCTTCGCCGCCGAGGATCTGTTCCGCTCCCACATCGCCGGCATGGATTCCTTCGCCGCCGGCCTCCTGGTCGCAGCCAAGATGCACGAGGACAAGGTCATCGAGAACCTGCAGGCCGAGCGCTACAGCTCCTTCGATTCCGGTATCGGCGCGACCGTCGAGAACGGCACCGCCTCCCTGGCATCCCTCGAGGAGTATGCTCTGGATATCCCGCAGTCCAAGCTCATCGAAGCCACCAAGTCCGATCACCTCGAGTCCGTCAAGGCCACGATCAACAACTACATGATCGACGCCCTGGCCGAGGCGTGAGCCGAAAACTCACTAGGGTTTTAGGTAGCCTCGGGCGAAGTCCGAGACGGTAGTCGAGGGCGAGCAATGACTGGGCGCGCGTAGCGTTCCGGAATTGCAGGACCGAGGCATGGGCGCAGTAAGGAGTTTCCGTTAGGACTCCTGATTCATCGCTGGATCAAACAGTGGGGCTCGACTGTGACAGAGCCGGATGTGGTGTGCCGAAGCGTCGGTGTTCCGGCACACCACTCGCTTTTCTTTCCTTCCTCCTTCCTCAAATTTCCTTCGCACGCAAGTCGTTTGCCGGCTAGATCGCCGGTGAGCGGCTTGTTTGCGTTGCTAGACCAAGCGAAAATTTCGATTATTCGCAATGATGTGATGTATCCAAACGTTCCCGAATGAGGCGTACTTATGACCACAACGATTACCATCGCCAATCCCATTCTTCACGGAATGCATCCTGATCCGAGTTGGATTTGGGATGATGATCTTCGGCAAATCGTGCTTGTGACCTCCACCTTCGAACTGGTTCCAGGCTTGCCTATCTACGTTTCCAGGGATATGGCCCACTGGAAACACGTGTCGGATGCCATAGATGAGGAGTTGGCAAGACGTTTGCTCATTCCTTTCGTGGATGACTCGGGTGGCGTCTATGCGCCGACGCTGCGTAGGATTCGTGGCAAATACGTGATTGCCTGCACCATCGCTCGCATCAATGGACGCAAAGCCATCGCGGAAGGATGCTCCCAGGCCGAATTGGATGCGGCCCAGGCGGCGGAAGGCAACTTCGTTCTTGAGTCGGACTCGATCGACGGACCTTGGCGTGGGCCGTTCTGGATCGAGGGCGCCGAAGGCATCGATCCAGACATATTCGAGGACGGGGACGGCAATGTGTACTGGACCCAGACCCGTCCTGCGGTCAATCCGCAATGGGAAGGCCAGACCGAGGTCTGGACCCAACGCATTGATCCGGAGACTTGGACTTTTGTCGATGACGGTCTTCCTGCGGGATCGGGCAAGACGGTAATATGGCGCGGATACGGTATGGAATCGGTGTGGGCTGAGGCGCCGCATCTCTATCGCGTGGGTGATTATGTGTATCTGATGACCGCCGAGGGGGGCACCAGTTTCGAACATAGCGAAATGGCCATGCGCATCTATGCGCCGCATGGACTGCTTCGGGCGTTCGAAGCTTACGAACGGGAAGTATCCGAATTGGGTGAGTGCATTCCGCAGGTTCGTGACGGGGAACGCTGCTATCTTGGCACTGCAATCCGTGCCTTCCACGCGGATAAGAAGAATCCGATTCTCACCCACCGACATCTGGGTTTGTCGGAACCGCTGCAATGCGTGGGACATGCGGACCTGTTGCTTCATCCGGAACTGGGATGGTGGCTGGTGTGTCTCGGCGTGAGAGAGACACGGGGAAAGCATGACGGCGAATTATTGAGCTACTTGGGAAGGGAGAGCTTTGTCGCTCCGGTATCCTGGGAACATAATCCGGCCGATTGGAAGCTGGACGGCAACGGTGCATCATATACGCATGAGGGTGACCCCGGATGGCCAGTGACTTGCGCTGGTCTTGGCCGCTTGGCCGACGAGATCACGGTTACTACTGAAGACGATGGCATCACCATCGAGCCTAGGGTGAAATCCTCGCTCGCCGGTGACGTGGAACCTGCGCTGGTGGATGTGGCTGATGGCTCGACGAACGGTGTGGTGGTGCGCGACGAGCGTGATGTCAGCTACCGCAGAATAGCGAAACTGCCGACGCTCATGCCGATTCCCATGTCCGGTTCTTTAGTGATCCGGCAGAATTCCACGCATTACGCGGTGTTTTCGATGCATGGCACGGATGTGCGCTACGAGACGGTGAATGGAGATGATTCGCAAGCCGGTTCCGTTGCCGCCCTGCGGGCTGATGGCACACGTCCGGCGGTGCTTTTCGATGACAACCGCTTGTTGGTCATCGTGGCTGAAGGGCTTGATCCGGCTGATTCCTCGGCTTTCGTGAGTCGAGGGCAGGTATTGCTCAGTATTGACGCTCGTTTCCTTAGCACCGAATGGGCCGGTGGATTCGTCGGTTGCATGGCTGGTTTCATGGCATAGAATCTGAGGAGTTTGAAAGGATGGTTCGTTACTGGTACTTCGGAGGACCATCCTTGGGACGGGTCGGAACCGGAAGGCTAGGGGCGTGTGGCGTTTCTTCCTCCGGTTGCACATGCGCGGTTTGTCTTGCTGGTCACCCTTCAAGTTGCTGTGTGCTGTTGCGTACCACTAGCGATGTCGGCATGATGATGTGCGGTTGGATCACGTCGTCGGTGGACAGCGCCTCGACCAGCATGCGTACGGCGGCCCTTGCCATGTCTTGGAGCGGCTGCCGTACGGTGGTCAGCGCCGGGCCAAGGAATGCGGCAGTCTGCACATCGTCGAATCCGACCACGGATAGATCCTCGGGAATACGTAATCCCAGCTGTCTTGCCGCCTCGTAGACGCCCATGGCCTGCAGATCGCTGCCGGCGAAGATTGCGGTCGGACGATTTGGTTGTTTCAACAGGGAGATGGACTGTGCGTAACCGCCGGAAGTGGTGAAATCGCCTTCGGTGATAAGTTCGGGATCGGTTTCGATTCCATGTTCCGCAAGCGCTGATGTATATCCGTCCAGACGTGCTTTGGAGCACATCATCTCCTCCGGTCCGGTGATGATGCCTATGCGGGTATGTCCGAGTGAGAGTAGATGCCTGGTGGCGATTACGCCTCCGGTCCAGTTGTCCGCTTGCACCGACAGCGTGTCTGGATCTGGATTACCGAATGGATCGAACAAGACGAAGGGAATACCTCTGGAATGCAGTTTGTTCCGTTCGATACGTGTCAGACTGGAGAAGACAAGAATGGCGCCATCTGTCTGCCGACGCAGCATGTTGTCAATCCAGGATGAGTCCGGGTGCTGGCGATTGCCGCCTTCGGTGGTGATGACGTTCAAATCATGCAACTTGGCTTCGCGAATGGCGCCACGGAGTACTTCAAGGGCCCAAACATTATCGAAATCTTGGAACACGATTTCGATAATTCGTTGGCTTTTCGTGCTTGTCGCTTTACGGGAATACCCATACCGTTTCAACACCGCGTTGATGGTTTGCCGCGTCTCTTCGGAAACGTCGGCTCTGCCGTTGAGCGCCTTGGATACGGTGGAAAGGGAATAACCGGTCTCTTTAGCTATGTCAGAGAGTCGTACCGTAGCTTTTTTTGCCGTATTGCGCATGAGTCACTCCTTCTTCATTTTCATCATATCCGAAAATGCGAACGAAAGTTTCGGTTTACGTTTTTCGAAACTTTCGATATGTTGGCAATGCTTAAAAACGTTGTAAAATCAACGAAAAATAGTTAGTTTTCTGATTTTACAAAAAAACTTGACTTTGTGTGATTTGTTTCGGTAGTCTGTAGGTACAACGAAAACGGAATGGAAATTTTCGAAGGGAGTCAAAGGCTGATTCTCTGTCTGCCAGGGGAGCTGCAGCAGCATTCGTCGCGGTCATGTTTCCCGATTCGACCCATTCGAGAGAAATTCCTGTCGTTGCCATCATTTTGTCGATGATGATTTGGTCAATAAGGAGAAGACAATGAAGTTCAAAACCATTGCAGCTGCCACTCTTGCGGTGGCGACCATGTTGGGCATGGGTGCCTGCGGCTCCAGCACTGGTGCCAAAGACGATAAGACCATTACGTTCTGGCATAGCGCAACAGCTGGTGACGGCAAGCAGTATTGGGAGGATATGGCCAAAGCGTTCGAGAAGAAGACCGGTGTCAAGGTTCAGATTCAGGCCATCCAAAACGAGGATTTCGAAGGCAAGCTGACCACCGCTATGCAGGATCCCGCCTCCGGCCCGGATGTGTACATGACCCTTGGTGGAGCCAAGACCAAGGACATGATTGACGCCGGACAGACCATGGACCTCACTGATAAGATCAGTGACACCGTCAAGAAGCAGATGTCTTCTGCGCTGGAGTCCATGTCCTATGACGGCAAGGTCTATGGTGTTCCAGTCACTGTGCAGCCTGGTGGCATCTGGTATTCCAAGGATCTGTTCAAGCAGGCTGGCATCGATGCCGCGCCGACCACCTTCAGCGAGCTGAAGACCGATGTACAGAAGCTTCGCAGCGCTGGCATCGATCCGATCGCACTCGGCGGCAAGGATGCTTGGCCGGTCGGTCACTGGTACTACTGGTTGTCCATGCGCGAATGCTCTCCGAAGGCCTACGCCAAGGGCGTCAATGACAAGGACTTCTCCGACTCCTGCTGGACCAAGGCCGGAGATGATCTGAAGGATTTGTTGGATGCGAATGCTTTTAACGAAGGATTCCTCACCACGACGGCCCAGCAGGGCGCCAGCTCATCCGCAGGTCTGCTGGCCAATCATAAGGCTGCGATGGAGCTCATGGGCACATGGGAGCCTGGAGTTCTCAAGGACCTGACTCCGGACAAGAAGCCAATGGCTGACCTTGGCTTCTTCGCCTTCCCGACCGTGGACGGAGGAAAAGGCGAGGAAGGTGCTTTGATGGGCGCTGTGACCGGTTTCGCTGTCAATCCCGAGGCTCCGGACGCTGCTGTTGATTTCGTCAATTTCATGGCTGAGAAATCAAATCAGGAGAAATACGCCACTGCGTTCAGCACCATTCCGGCTTCCGCCGAAGCTTACGATGCGGTTACCGATGAAAATCTTAAGAGCATCATCGAAGCTATGAAAAAGTCCGATGGCATGCAGCTGTGGATGGATACCGCTCTCGGCGGAAATATTGGCAACGCTCTTAATTCCGGAGTGGTGAATCTGCTTTCCGGACAGGGGACTTCGGCTGACATCGTCAAGGCGATGAAGGACGCAGCGGCCAAGGGCTGACAGTGAACATGGCTGGTTGAAGGCCAAAGGAGGGTGGATAGACAGATATTCATCCACCCTCCTTCCTATTCGAGAAACGTATCTGGTAGTGGAGAAAACCATGTCAAGTACAAGCAAAGACGCGGTGACGCTGCGCGCTAAGCGGTCCAAGAAACCGTCCGATGGCAAAATGCGTCGTAATGTTGAGATTTTCGTACTGTCCGCACCTGCGATTCTTCTGTTCGTCTGCTTTGTGATTCTGCCTATCGTCTTGGGTGCTTATTACGGCTTCTATCAGTGGAAGGGTTACGGACTTCCCTCCAAGACAGGTAAATTCGTTGGTTTCCAGAACTACATCACAGCGCTTAAGGATCCCGCGTTCCAGGCGGCAATTCTGCATACCTTCGAGGTCGTGATCGGCTCGTTGGTCATCCAGGCTCCGCTCGCCATCCTGTTCGCATTGCTGCTGAACCAGAAGTTCAAGGGGCGTGGTCTCATCCGCACCCTCATCTTCGTGCCGTATGTCGTTTCCGAGGTCATCGTCGGCACAGGATGGAGCCTGTTGCTACAGAAGAAGGGCGCCATCAATGAGATTCTGGCCAACTTCGGCATCAATGGTCCCGATTGGCTGGCCGACCCGAAAATCGCTATTTGGACGCTGCTGTTGCTGATCAGCTGGAAATACGTCGGTTTCGCCGTAATTCTGATGCTCGCCGGCATGCAATCCATTCCCGAGGAACTGTATGAAGCAGCCAGAGTGGATGGGGCGAGTTTCTGGCAGATGCAGAAAAGCATCACGTTGCCGTTGCTTGCTCCGACGTTGCGGATCTGGGTGTTCCTTTCCATGATTGGCTCTCTGCAGCTTTTCGATCTGGTCTATATCGTGTGGGGCAAGTATGTGTCGACCACCGCTGGTGTGTCCACCATGGCCACCTACATGGTGCGTGAAGGTCGTGGAGCCGGCAACTATGGCTATGGTTCCGCCGTTGCTCTGATCATCTTCGTGATCTCTTTGATCATCGCACTCGTCTATCAGAAGTTCGTGCTGAACCGTGACTTGGACGGTGCTGTTACTGAACAGAAAGAAGCCGAGAAGCGTGCCAGGAAGCGCGCAAAAGAAGTGCAGCATCGTGAGGTTGCTGCCCTGGCAAGTGAGGTGAAGTGATGACTGCCGCAACAATCGCAGGACATTCCAACAAAAGCGAGTACAGCAAGAAGAATGGTTACCGTAAGTCATCCAAGACGCCATGGGGCAACCCAATCGTCTACTTCTTCTCCCTGGTGCTTGTGGCCATCTGCATCACTCCGGTGTTGTACATTATCTTCGGCGGTTTCCGTACCAATTCGCAGATCACCAACCATCCGTCCGGGATGCCGAACCCATGGGTCCCCGACAACTACAAGACGGTCTTCGAAAGTGATATTTTCTGGACGGAACTGAAGAATTCTACCATCGTGGGTATCGCCACCATGGTAGGCGTCGTGGTGCTTAGCATCATGGTGAGCTTTGTCATCGCCCGATACAAATTCCGCTATGCGCCGCTTATGTACGCGTTGTTCTCTGCTGGTCTCATGTTCCCGATGACCGTTGGCATTACACCTTTGTATCTGCTGATTCGCAATCTGGGTCTGGCCAACTCCCTGTGGGGTCTGATCCTTCCGCAAATTGCCTTCGGACTTCCTCAGACCATCATCATCTTGGTGCCGTTCCTACAGTCGATTCCTAATGAGCTTGAGGAGGCCTGTCTTCTCGATGGATGCTCCCGCCTTGGCTTCTTCTGGCGCATGGTCATTCCGCTGTCCATGCCTGGCGTGGCCACCACTGGAATCCTCACCTTCGTGGGAAGCTGGAATGCCTACATGCTGCCGCTGTTCGTGCTCAGTGATTCCAACAAGTACACATTGCCGCTTGGCGTACAGATGTTCAGCTCCGAACACTCCGTTGACACCGCACAGGTGTTGGCCTTCACCTCTCTGGCTATGATTCCGGCCCTGATCTGTTTCACCATCTTCCAGAAGAAGATCGTCGGCGGCCTGACAGGTGCGGTCAAGGGCTGACGAAATGTGACAATCCACGCCCGGAAGATGTTCCTTTCCGTCTTCCGGGCTTCATCTCTTATGCAAGAGGTACATTATGAAGATTTCCAACCCGGTGCTCACCGGTTTTCATGCCGATCCTTCAATGATTCGCGTCGGTGACACTTATTACATTGCCAATTCCACTTTCGAATGGTTCCCAGGCGTTCGCCTGCATGAGTCCAAGGACCTGGTGCATTGGAACATTCTTCCAAGCCCGTTGAGCCGGTCCAGCCAGCTTGATATGAGAGGAAACCCCTCTTCGGGAGGCATCTGGGCTCCTGACCTAAGCTATGCGGATGGCAGGTTCTGGCTGATCTACACTGATGTCAAGGTGGTCAATGGTGCATTCAAGGATTGCACTAATTATTTGGTCACCGCCGAGGACATCCACGGGCCATGGAGCGAGCCGGTTCGCATCAACGGGGTCGGTTTTGACGCCAGCCTGTTCCATGACGACGACGGCCGCAAATACCTGGTGCAGCAGACATGGGATTTCCGTGAATACCACCACCAGTTCGACGGCATCACATTGACGGAATTCGACGTCGACACCATGAAGCTCAAGCCAGAAACGGCCCGCACCATCTGGGATGGCACTTCGGTGAAGCTCACCGAAGGTCCCCACCTATACAAGAAGGATGGTTGGTACTACCTGTTTGCCGCAGAAGGCGGCACGGTGTATGAGCATCAGGAATCTGTGGCGCGTTCCCGTACCCTTGACGAATGCTCCTTCGAAGTTATGCCGAATGGCCCGTTCATCGGTAACTTCGACACTCCTGACACCTATTTGCAGAAGCAGGGCCATGGAGCGTTGGTGGACACCCCGTCCGGCGAGTGGTATTACGCCTCCCTATGCGGTCGTCCGTGGCGTCATGATACCGAACCGGCCCATGGCACCCGCGGATGGTGCACACTCGGACGCGAGACCTCCATCCAGAAAGTCGAATGGGATGAGGACGGTTGGCCGCGCGTGGTCGGAGGTCACGGCGGACAGCGTTACGTTGATGCTCCGAAAGATGCCATCGAGACTGTGGCCCCCGCGACGCGTGACGAACATGATGAGTTCGATTCCGGCGAGCTCGGGCTGAATTGGAACACTCTACGCGTCCCGTTCACCGACGCCATGGGCACGGTGGGTGGTGGCAAACTGGCATTGCGTGGTCAGGGCTCGCTGTGCAACCTGTTTGACTTGTCTCTTGTGGCTCGTCGCTGGCAGGCATTTGATTTCGACGCCGAAACCAAGGTGTGTTTCAATCCGAAGAATTACATGCAGATGGCAGGCCTGACCAACTATTACGATGACCTATGCTGGTCATGGGCGTTTGTCACTTGGGATGAGAAACGACATGCAAGGGTCATCGAAGTGGCTCAGAACGATTTCAACCAATATACGTCGTTCCTCAAGGATGACGCCATCGTAGTGCCCGAAGACGCCGAAGCGGTATGGCTGCGCACCAAGGTCCGCACGGAATACTATTCCTACGAATATTCCTTTGACGGAGAACATTTCACCGAGATTCCGGTCAAGCTCGATGCGAAGATCCTGTCCGACGATTACGTGAACCAACGTTACGGCGGCTTCTTCACCGGCGCGTTCGTGGGACTTGCCTGCGTCGATCTGTCCGGCTACGGCGCGCAGGCCGAATTCGACTACTTCGACTATCGGGAGCTTTCCGATAACCAGTAGACAGTGCCGGCTGGCGACAGAGCGTCCGCCGTCAGCCGGCATACTCGACGGGATTGAATTCTATGGGCAATGAGGAGCGGACGAGAATGGTCTTGCGATTGCCGAAACTGCTTGACGACGGTTGCGTGCTGCAGGCCGGTGCGACCATACATATCTGGGGCACCGGCGACCCCGGGCGCGGCGTGCTGGTACGCCTCGATGGCAAGGACCGGACTACACGGGTGGGGGACGACGGCTCATGGAGCGTGCCGTACGGTCCGATCACAGCAGGCGGACCGTACGATTTGACGGTGCGTTATGAGGACGGAACCGAATGTATCTCGCGCCAATGCTATGCGGGAGAAGTGTTCCTGTGTTCGGGACAGTCGAACATGGAACTGCCCATGGCTTGGGTGCGTGCGGACTATCCGCTGGAGTGGGATCGTGAGCCTGACCCATTGCTGCGGCAATACAAAGCGATTCCCGATTGCGACTTCAACGGTCCCCGTAGCGATCATGACCGTGCGTTCTGGCAGGGGTGCGATGCGGAAACCCTTGGAGATTTCTCCGCGCTCGCCTATTTCTTCGGACGCAGGATCCGTCGGTGGCTGAATGTGCCCGTCGGCCTGTTGAACGTTTCATTGGGCGGGTCGCCGATTGAATCCTGGATGGATGCCGACGCATTGCGGGCGTTCCCCGAAGCGCTCGCTGACCTTGAGCCGTATCTTGGCGATGGCGTGGCGTCGAAGAAAAGCCGCGATTCCGTTGCCGAACGGGACCGGTGGTACCAGGCGCTTGGATACGAGGCTGTGGCCGATGCCCACCA
>OFMT01001574.1_pt1 | contig 15837 bp, 10 predicted proteins | sample 1541891 | NCBI WGS metagenome assembly OFMT01 (sample SAMN04209230, study PRJEB22552) | human gut metagenome | biome: gut; material: feces | host: Homo sapiens | place: USA: Oklahoma | reverse complement strand
GATAAAATATTGTTTGATATGGCTACAGGTACTAAAGTAGAGCAGCAAACATTGATTTATCGTGGCCGGAAGAATTTTAAGGCGGAGAATGGTGTGAAATACCGTTGTTTGGTCTTTTCCTTGGTAGAGTATAAAAAAGGAAAAGAAAAAGAGGTAATAACCTTTTATGTAACTGATGATAAAAACCATTTGCCGGTGCGTTTGGATTTATATTTGAATTTTGGTTCGGCAAAAGCATTTCTGAGAGAGATAAAGGGGAACCGTCATCCTCTAACTTCCATTATAGAAAAGTAGCGGTTTGTCTTGATATAGTAATACCGCCGGGCCTTGGCAGATGCCGGGTCGGCGGTTGTGTTGTTGTATATTCATTATGAATGGTATGTTATTCATCGAACAGTTTGGCCTGTCTGGAAATAAGTTTCAAGGTCTTTCCTTCATTTAATGCAGTAAGAATAGTTTCACCCCCTTTGTTCACTTTGCATAAAGAGATTTTCGGTCCCATGATTTCGGTAATCCGTATTTCACCGATTTTGGTTTCTATATTATGTCCTTCCAGTATGCCATCTTCCACTACATCAAAGCGTAATCCTTCTTTGATAGGATCATCATATCCCAGGTTGATATAAATGGTTTTTGCCTTGTCTCTTTTGGTAGATACCACTTTCAGTATTGAACCGTATACTTTGAAGTGATTTTCTACAAAAAGTCCCATTTCGTATGGCACATTGATTAATGAATTCTCTAAAGCGCTATATTGGGTGGCATCTTTACCGGATGCTGAGCCTGTCTCTTCATAATTGCGTGTGCTGATAGTTACTCCGTCACTGGTCCGTATTAAATCAAGGCGCAGGGTGAATTTCTCTTTATAACTGTTCTCACGGCTGTGGTAACGTCTGTGAGAGCTTCCGTCATCGGTTGCTTCCCTTTGTATCAGGTTTCCTTTTAACAGGTACTCTGCTCTGAAGCGGCGTGCATCTTCCAGCGGGCTCAGACTGAGATCACTTCCAGCCGAAACGGCGTCCACTACATTGATGCGGTTGGTGTTGCGGATACCATCGATAAATGCGAGACGAATCAGGTTGATCGCCCTGTTGGGTATTTTGATCTCACTATTGAAGTCATCCACATAAATCGTATATTTTTGTCCGGATGCTTCTAAGGATATGACTGTCAAAATTATTAATAATAGGATATTACGTTTCATGGTTATACGAATTTGTAAGGTTTGTAATGTAGTTCTTTTACGAAAATACACAGTTCGCTGTTTATTTGCAAGTGAACTGCGTTAAAATAGATTTCGGGCATTGATTATTTATTGCCGGTGTTTATTTTTTCATGTTTAAGTATTTGGTATTGACAGATAATGATTATCTTGGTGCATAAATTAAAAGGTAGCTTGTATATGGGGAAGATTCAAGAGAATGATGCAAGGTTGCAGCAGCTTGTATCAATGGCACGCATAGGATGGTGGGAGGTGGACTTTGATGAAGGAGTTTACTATTGTTCTGAGTTTGTAGCCGATTTGTTAGGAATAGAAGGGAATAAGATTTCTGCTAAAGATTTCGCGAATCTGATTTGTGAGAATTATCGGGAGCGTATTTTGGAGGAATTTCGCTCTTTCCGGATGATGGAGATTTATGAGCAGGTTTTTCCGATACATTCCAAATATGGGATGATGTGGGTCAGTACCAAGGTCGGTGAGAAGCGTATTACCAAAGAAGGTCATGTCCGCGTCATGGGTATGTTGCAATGTATTTCCCGGCAACGGATGAATATGCAGGAGCAGACGGTAGACCGGTTGAACTCTTTATTATCTCGTTTGAACGGCATTTCCAAGTCATTGCTTGATTTTTTGCATTCTGATGATATTACCTTGGTTATCAATAAGATTTTAAAGGAGGTATTGCGCCAATTTCAAGCAGATCGTACTTATATTTTTGAATTGGACAGGAAATTGCATACGGAAGTCTGTACCTATGAAATAGCAGTGGAGGGTATAAAAGAACGTAAGGTTTTATTGTCGGAATCTTCTATTGATTATGCCTCCTGGTGGACAGGACAGATATTGGCTGGTGATCCAATTATTCTTTTTACATTAAATTTGCTTCCTGATTCAGCCGGGGCGGATAAGCGTAGATTAGAGGAATATGGAGTGAAATCTACTATGGTGGTGCCTTTGAACTCAAAAGACGGAGTGTGGGGGTATATAGGGGTGGATATGGTGCGTGAGCACCGGAATTGGTGCAATGAGGATTATCAATGGTTTGTCTCTTTGGGTAATATTATCAGTATTTGTATGGAATTGAGACGCTCTGAATCTGAAGCCCGGCTGGAAAAAGCTTATTTGCAGAATATTTATAAGAATCTTCCTGCTGGTATCGAGTTGTATGATAAGGATGGGTTTATGACAGATTTGAATGACAAGGAGATGGAAATCTTCGGTCTCCGGCATAAGGAGGATGTGATAGGATTGAATTTATTTGATAATCCTTTGCTGCCGCAGGGATTGAAAGATAAGTTGAAAGCAGGAGCACCTATTGATATGTCGTTTAATTATGATTTCGACCGTTTGGACGGCTATTATTCTACTTCTCGTACCGGTACTATCAGTTTGATCTCGAAATTCGCTCCACTTTATGATGCTTTGGGCAATCTGATAAATATATTGTTGATCAATATTGATAATACGGAAACAACAAATGCATATAGCAAAATACAGGACTTTGAGGAGTTTTTCACATTGATTGGTAACTATGCCAAAGTAGGATATGCCCATTTTAATGCCTTGAAATGTGATGGCTATGCTGTGAATAGCTGGTATCGGAATGTAGGTGAGAAAGAAGGAACTCCATTGAATGAGATTATCAAAGTGCATTCTCATTTTCATCCGGATGATCGCAGGATGATGCTTCGCTTCTTTGATCAGGTATTGATACGGGAAGCCAGCCATCTGAGGCGTGATGTGCGTATATTACGTGAAGATGGCACGTATACATGGACAAGAGTCAATGTAATGGTACGCGATTTTCGTCCGGAAGACGGGATTATTGATATGGTTTGTGTCAATTATGACATAACTGAACTGAAAGAAACGGAGCGGAAGTTGATAGCGGCAAGAGATAAAGCGGAAGAGCTGGATCGTTTGAAATCCGCTTTTCTAGCTAATATGAGTCATGAGATCCGCACTCCGCTGAATGCTATAGTGGGGTTTTCCAGCCTTTTAACGGAAACGGAAGATATGAAGGACCGCAAGCAGTATATGGCTATTGTACAGGAGAATACGGAGTTGCTTCTTCAGCTTATTTCAGATATTCTTGATTTATCGAAGATGGAGTCGGGAGCTTTTGAATTTGTCAAGAGTGATACGGATGTCAATCTGCTTTGCAGTGAGATTATCCGTTCTTTACGCATGAAAGTGCCGGCCGGTGTGGAGCTGGTGTTTGAAGAATGCTTGCCCGGATGTCATGTATGGGCAGACAAGAATCGTTTGAATCAAGTCATTTCCAATTTCATTAATAACGCTTTGAAGTTCACTTTTTCGGGCAGCATAACGTTAGGATATTATAGGCAGACAGATGGGTATCTGCGGTTTTATGTTCGTGATACAGGAATGGGAATCCCGAAGAATAAGATAAAAACAGTATTTGACCGTTTTGTGAAACTGAACAGTTTTGTTCATGGTACGGGACTTGGCTTGTCTATTTGTAAGAGTCTGGTGGAACAGATGGGTGGAACTATCGGTGTGGAGTCAGAAGAAGGAGAAGGCTCTTGCTTTTGGTTTACTTATCCTTATCAGGAAATGGCTGGTAGTATTCTGGTACCGTAGAGGGGTTTGATTAATAAAGGTTTATAGCTGTAGGGGTGAATTGAGTTCATCCGGATACATTGATTTTGTGGTATCGGGTGGGAGCATTTCACCCCTACAGTGAACCGGGATTATATGTTAGTCTAGTTTCTTCATGGCGCTGTGTACGGAACCTGCCCAATAATTGCGTAGTCCGAAACCGCGTGCTTTGCCGTTAGTCGGTGCGCTATACAGAATCTCACGGGTTTTCGTGTTGAAGAATACAATTTGATAGGTCGCTCTTGCATCAGCCTTGTTTAAAAGCATGGCAATCATAATCAATCCTGTTTTTTCTTCTTGAGAGAGGATAGGAAGTGTCTTGATGACTTCTTCTATCTGTTTTTCATCCAGGGTGTATCCGCTGTTGGTCGTCATGATCTCATCGGGATTGATGGTCTTGTTGGCATCGTTTACTGCCTCCAATGAGGTTACTTCTACATTGACACCCAGTCTTTTGCCAATATCATACTTCTTCGGCTCAGTGATGAAAAGCTTGTTGATGTCATCAAAAGTATATTTGAACTGCATGGGGCCTTCTTTCGCTCCGTACACTTTGGCACGGGTAAAGTCTATGCCATAAAATGTCACAGAAGAGATGTCTTTCAATGCGTCTTTGTTTTGCCCGAAGCAAGCCATGCTGCTTACAAGGAATAATAAAACGAGTAACTGTTTCATATTAGTTCTTTTTTAAGTGTTGTTTTGTTGCTGCCAAAGGTAGAAAAATATTATCTCAAATCAATAAATTTAACTATTTTTCGACTCATGGGCGGCATTTGTATTTTCGCGATATACTCTGCCGATTCAAAATTGATACTCGGAGCCACCCGTACTTTGGAACGGAACAGGTCTTTGATTTCTTTAGCGAAGGCTTCGCTGCGGTTTTCACTTCCGATGCGGATCAGTATTTCATCCGTTCCCAGTTCATTGGTATAAACCTCTACAATGTAATTCTTGATATGGGGGATGTTATCCAGAATATCGAATAAAGCGGGTGGGTAAAGGGTCGTACCTTTATATTTTATCATTTGTCCTTTACGGCCCAGTATGGAGCTGAGACGGATGGTGTTACGTCCGCAGGCACAAGGTTCGGTATAATGGTAACAGATATCTCCGGTCTTGAAGCGGAGCAGCGGCATTCCTCTTACTCCCAAAGTCGTAATGGTCACTTCGCCTGCTTCCCCTTCTTTTACAGGTTGGTTGTTATCATCCAGAAACTCTACGATAATCAGTTCCGGCTGGAGGTGGCCACCGTGAAATTCATTACATTCGGTAAACGAGGATTGCATTTCGGTAGATGCGTAGGTGGAGTAAAGTTGCAGGGAATCCCATTTCTCGTGTATCCGTTTACCCAGTGTGTTCAGGGTGAAATCGGGATTGCGGAGTGCTTCGCCTATGCATACACATTTCTGCATGGAGCAGTGATGGTAATCAATATGGTTCTTTTCGGCAAATTCAATCAGTTTGATCAGAAAGGAAGGGACTACCATGCCGCAAGTGGGATGGATGCGCCGGATAGTGTCCCATTGCAGTTCGGGAATGCCGTTTCCCACACGGGCTACCCCCATGCCCAGCTCACGGGCTCCCATATAGTAGGCTAGACCCGCCATGAAACGTCTGTCGATAGTGGTCATCAGTTGCAGTACGTCTTGTCTGCTGCATCCGGTGGTGGTGAATGACAGATATTCGTTGTAGGCCAGCCGGTCAAGGTCCTCGGAAGTCAATACGAAAGTGACGGGGTCGCCCAAGGTTCCCGAAGTGGTGACATAGTCAATAATTTCATCGCGGCTCACGCAAATAAAATCTTCATTATGAAGTTGCAGGTCTGTCTTGGTCATGACAGGTATTTGTTGCAAGTCTTCTATGGTTTTTATCTGTTGTATATCGATGTGATATGCTTGGAACAGATGTTGGTAGAATCGTGAATGATTCTGCAAATAAAGCAGTTCCTCAGCCAGCCGGCTTTCCTGATAGGCTTTGATTTCTTCAGGGGAGCGGAATTGTATTTCCGGATTCTTATTCATTTTAGTTGTTTATTTTATGTTCTATACGTTCTGATTCACTTCGCTTGGGGATAGGAAGCAAGAGGGCTTTCTTCCAATTGCGCAGGGCTTTGTCCTGCTGTCCTGTGGCATGATAGTAATCTCCCAGCAACTCGTACACATAAAAGAAATGAGGGTTGGCATGTTGGAAGGCATGCAGGGTCTGTTCGTCCAGCCGTTCTTTCTTTTTAATCTGCTTCCGTAGTACAGGAGCCAGTCTTTTGTAAGTCATCAGCTGTTGGTATTCCTGTTGTTGCAGGAAGGAGTCCGCAGGCACTGTCAGGTTTTCGGTATAGATTTCATGGTTGAAATCGATGGAGTCGCTGAAAATCCTGTTCAGGTCGTATGCCACGTACTTGCCGCATTGCCAGGGAGCGGTGGATACCCACATCCGTTTTTTCTCGGGTTGGAAAATGACGGAGTGATGGGCGATGAACTGGTTGATGGCCATTTCATTGGCAAGGCCCAGTTCCGCTTCTCCCACTCCTTTCCGGTTGCGCAGGATAGAGGCGGCTTTGGGGGCATCTATCGGTGCGTTTTCTTTCAGCAGTTCCTGCAAGCGGGCAAAGCGGTAGGGGCTGTCCGAAGTTTCTATGTTTTCCAGGTTCCGTTTGTCATGGCCGAAGGTTTCCGACTGGTAGTGGTTGGTACAGATGATCTGCTGCCCGTTTCCTGTGAATAAGGCTATTTTCTCCGGCGATTTCTCGATAATTGCGGCTCTGCCGTCCTTGGCCGAACCCACCAGTATGGACTCCGAGACAAATGTTTTCCGTTTCCGGGCGATAGCGTATGCTTCCTCAATGGTAGAAGCATATTGCAATATTTCCCTGGTCAGAATGGAAATAGGGGTGGCGGATGCGGCAGGCAGATCCGATTTGGCGGCATTGATGGTGACAGTCAGCCCCGTTTCATTCATGCCGGAAAGGACACCGGTCATTCCGGCCCATCCCACGGATGCGAAGCGATATCCGTTTTCGGGTTGGTAAAACGAAACGAGCTTGTTGCGTGCAAAGGCGTCACCCATGTAGAAATCGAAATTACGGCCGATGATAAGGGAAGAATCGGCACTGTTCTCACCCCAGCAGGCAAATGAACTGCATCCTACCAGCATATAGTCCTGCATGGCATGTCCCAAGTCGTGGGCGGAGTGGTAATTCAACTGACGCTCGTAGGGGGTGCCGATGAAATCATACTCATGGGTGCAGGAGAGGGAGATGCCATAAATCTCGTCCCGGTACTCTTCCGGCACATTTTTCCCCAGATTCCGGTTGAAAAGGACAATGAAGAAACGGAGGAATTTAAGATAACTTTCAGAGGGGACTATCTCTTTTATCTGATCCACAAATACTTTTTCCTGAAAATAAAGTAAGTCGGAAGTCAGTTGGCCGATGGCTTTGCCTCTTTCGTAGGCAGGTCCGCTGACTTTCAGTTCCCAAAGTCCGCTCTCACTGTGCCGCAGGTAGTTTCCGCCATACTGCCGGAGGCTGTCTTTCCGTATCACACGATCCGTTTCAGGGGTAGACGCAAATTGCGGAGTCATCATATCGGCAGATAGATAGAGATAACTCATGCCTATCATGATCGCCGCTATCAGAATCAACAGGGCCATCCCCCCGTACTTTATTGTTTTCTTCCAAATCTTATGCATTGCCTACTTTTTTTGCTAAATATTCCTGACCTACAAATTCCGAACAAGTGAGCATGGCTGTCAGCGTCACGCCCAAAGCGCCGTGTACATTCAGATTCTGCCCCGTGAGGAACAGATTCTTCAGTTTGGTGCGTGTGGAAACAAAACTGATTTGCGGATACTGGTAGTTTTTGACAATGCCGTATGCCGAACCGTCTATGGTTCCGGTATAGTCCCGATAGCTCAGCGGAGTCGTGGTATGGATCTTTTCAATGCAATGATTCCAGTGAAATCCGAACCGCCTCAGGAACTGCAAGATCTGTTCCGTCTTTTCTTCTTTGAACTGGCGGTATGCCTCGCCACGGTGTTCGGGGGTCGTATCCGTCCATTTGCTGACCTCATCCATATACATGGGGGTCAGTATGGAAACCACCTCTGTGAATTTGCTGTTGCCGCGGGGTACTTGCATGGAGATCATGCAACTGGGGGTATTCCCTTTGTGCATCTCTTTTTCATACCATACATCCTCATTGCCGTGCAGGTATATATTATGGTTCTGATAGGGGCAACAGTCTTTTTTCATCATCAGATTCAGCGTGAATATCCCGTAACTGTTTTCCAGTGACTTGATGCGAGACACAAAAGCCGGTTTGATGGAATGGTTCTTATCCAGCAGGGATAAGGTGAGTTGCGGATGCAGGTTGGATATGACGTAAGTACTTTCCAGTATCTCTTCATGGTTCACTTCCACTCCTTGTATGGCTTCATCCTTGACAAGGATACGGGTCACTTCTTTCCGGTTCAGCACCGTACCGCCGTTGGCACGTATGATATGGATTAATTCCAGACTGACTTGCATACTTCCTTCCGTGAAACGATAGGCGCTCTCCAGATAAGAGTTGTTAATCATGGCGTGTTCATAGAAGGTAGATTTATTTTTGATCCCGCCATAGAGCAGGGAGGTTGCGGCAAGTACATTCTGTAAATCCCTGTTCGTGGTAACGGATGCTATCATCCCGGCTGCTGAGGTGGCAAAGAAATCCATGCCTTCTTGGGACAGGCGGCCTTTTTTCAGGTGGTCTGTGCTGATCAGGTTTCCCACCGATCGGATAGCTGCCACATACCGTTTTAAGTTCTCCCGTTCATGGGGGAATGAGTGGCACAGGGTTTCCATGAACCGTTCATGCCCCATGGCGTAATCATAGATAGCGTCTTTATAATAAATCCGGTCGAACACTTCTTCATCCATCCGTTTGATGGATAACTTGTCCATGATACCGAAATAACGGAAATACTGATTCATGATTTGTCCTTCATCCAGACTGCCGATATAGTGAATGCCGGTATCCATCCGGTGCCCGCCGCGTTGATAAGTCTGGAAGCAGCCGCCAAACAGTTCATTCTTCTCCAGCACACAGACGTGGTAGCCCTCTTTGCTCAAGATGGCTCCGCATTCCAGACCGCCCAGTCCGCTGCCTATGATGATGATATCGTACTTACTCATGTTCCGGTTTGTTTTTTTGGAAGATATAAATCGTATTCGAGGTATATCTGTCATTAGGTAAAATCTCCAGCTGCATCCCACCTTCTTGCGCGATGCTCCTTATTTGCGCTTCGGATGTGAAACAAAGTTGTTCTGTCGTCTTGTTGAAACTGAAAATGCCGGTAGACAGCAGTTCCGTGAAACGGGTGAGGCGGTGTTTCCGGGTGTTGGCGGCATTGCCGTCCCGCACAATCAGCTTTCCTTCCGGGCGCAACTGCTCCATGCATCTGAGCAATAAGGTCCGCTGGTGCTCATAGTTCATATAATGCAGGATATCATTCAGTATGAATGCGTCACTTTCCGGCAAAGGGTATTCCAATGCATTGGCGTATACAAATTGCAGGTGGGGAGTGCGGAGCCAACCCTGTTGCGCTACTGCTATCTTGTCCTCATCATAATCAATCCCTGTAATCTCCCGTTCCTCGGAAAGTTGGGAAAGCATATAGCAAAGCGGTCCGAATCCGCAGCCGATATCTGTAATCTGTCCTTTGACAGGAACCAGTTGGTTGAATAACCTGTAGTTATCTTCCATTTTCACCTTGATGCGTATGTACCATTCCTCTACCGGTCCTTTATAGATATAGTTCTGTACCAGATTTTCGTAGAAGACGGGATTGTCCGTTGTGCTTTGTTCCCGACAGATACGGGCATATTCTTTTTTCATCCGCGCGGAGATGTTTTTGGTACGTTCCTGATAAGTGGTTCCGTACGTAGCATCGTTGGCTGGGATACGCGGTAGAATCTCTGTCAGCATGATGCCTTTCCGTACATTGAACGGCTGTGCCTTGGCTATGATCTTGCAGTTGCCGTAAAGGATGACCGGAATAATATCCAGTTGCAGTTTTTCCGACAGATAGAAAGCTCCTTTATGGAAACGCTTCATCCGTCCGTCGTAGGTACGTGTTCCTTCGGGGAAAATGGCGATGGAATATCCTTCTTTCACCTTTTGGCGCATCCGTTCCACGTAAAGCTCGTAACCGTCTCCTACGTAATAGAAATCGGCATAGCGGATAATGGCTCCGAAGAAAGGAGAGTGCCATACCCAGTGATTGGTAACCATGACCAGTTTGGGAGTCAGTGCCAATAATACCAGTATATCGATGAAAGACTGATGATTGGCTATCAGGATGGCAGGCTTTTTAAACGTTTCTCCTGTCCGGTTTATCCTTTCTTTATGTACAAATGTGGCTATATGGATCAGGCTTTTGCAGGTGACATGTATCAGTTGGCAAAGTACTTGTTTCTTATAGGCTTTGCGGATAGGAAGCAAGGTCATGACAGCTATCAGCAAGCGCAGGAACAGGCATCCGATAAAGAACAGCAGGAACAGGCCGCCGGTTCTTGCCAGTCCTGTCAATGTATAAGGAGGCAACCCTTTGGAAGCGGGTGCTGTGATGAAGAACCGGAAAAGAATGGGTTGCAGCGTGTAGGCTACCAGTACGACGGCAATCATTCCCAAAATGGAGATGAGGGAAATGGACTGCAATGCCGGATGGCGTGCGAAGACCAACGTACCCATACCTATCACGGTGGTGAAAGCGGAGAAGAAGATGGCTGTCTTGTGCGAGTTCAGCAACTGCCGTCCTGTGCGGTATTTGTTCTGCAATCCGTCCATAATGAAGATGCTGAAATCATCCCCGATTCCAAAAATAAAGGTGGACAGAATGATGTTGATGATATTGAACTCAATACCCAGTATGCCCATTAATCCCACAATGATAATCCAGCTGACCAACATCGGCAGGAAACTCATCAGGGTCAGTTCTATGCGTCCGTAGGAGATCCATAAGGCAAAGAAAATCAGGAAAGAGGAGATATAAAGAATCAGATAGAAATCCTGATTGACGGCTGATACCCATTGGCTGGCGAAATAGCCGCGGTCGAAGATAACCACCTTCTCTTTTGGTTGGAAAAGGGGGTACACCGCTTCCTTGTCGGTTTCGTTCATCCGTACCTGAGTAATCAGCATGGTCAGGGAATCGGCGGAAGTCTGCCATTCGTTCAGAAGCCGGGTAGTGATTTCATTCTGGTAGTCCAAAGGCTGGAACGGACGGTCGAGCCATTGGAAAAACGGCTCGAATGCATGTTCACGAAAATGATAACGGGCAGCCTCTGTCCGGATGGTTTCGCGTAACCGGGCTTTCTTTTCCGGAGTCCAGTAGTTGTGCCATTGTTTCAACCGTGCTTCCTGCACCTCTTCCGGTATCAGAAACTGTCCGGCAGAGGCGTAATCTTTTATTTTTCCTTCTTCTTTCAGTTGGGCGAGCAGCCGGTTCGTTTCGGCGTATTGTCCGGTAGCGTCTCCCATATCTTTGCCTGTACTGACAAAGAGAACAGTCTTTTCTTTCTTGTCAAAGAGTTCGGCCAGCTTGTTTTCCGATTGTTTCAAGTGGGCAGGCTCATAGTTCAGACTCATCATATCCTCGTTGAAACGCACGTTCTGCGAGGTGAATAAACATATTATGGTCAGCACGAGAATGCCCCCTACCAAGCCTTTGTTCTTTTCGTATGGATAAGCGTTCAGTTTCTCGATAAAGCGTAGCACCGCCCCTTGTTTTACATGCGCCTGCCCTTTCAGGAAATGCGGCAGATAGACCAGGCAAAACAGCGTGGTTCCTATCAAGGCAAGCGAGGCGAACAGACCGAAATCCCGTAACAGGTTGGAACTGGTAAAGAGGAGGCCGAAAAAGGCGCCGATGGTAGTAAAACTGCCTACGGTAAGCGGATAGGCGATTTCTCTGATTAATTGTTGTACCGATGATACATGATTCTGATGCGCCAGCATGTGTATGGAGTAGCTCAAGGCAATGCCCATTACGGCGGAGCCCGCACCTACGGCAATGGCTGAAATGCCGCCTTTGATAAAGTAGATGAGGCATAAGGCGAATAAAGCTCCGAACAGCACCGGGGTGATGATAAGCGGAATGGATTTCTTATGCTTGAATACCAGAGATATGAAGACAATGATGATAATCAGCGCGATGGAAGAAGTGACCAGCGTATCTTTCTTTATCTGTCGTGCATTGTACACTCCTACGGAAGGACCTCCGAAATATTCGGCAACCAATTGGGGATGTTCCTTTTCCGCTTTTTGCAGCTCATTTTCAATCAGCCGGATGAGTTTGTCATTTTTGCCCGTGCTTCCGGTGTTGAATACCGGGGTGATGAACATCAGCAGGGTGGAACCGTCCCGTGAGAAGATATGCTCATTAATCAGTTCGTAATTAGCTTCCAACTGGAAGTCTTGCAGGTGTTTCAGCGTCTGGCTGCCCAGTCCCAACGGGTCCCGCATAATGTAGTTCTTCAAGGCGAATCCTGCCGGAGATATCAGGTTGGAATAGTTCTTCTGCATCAGGGCGGCAATGTTTCCGGCGGTAAGCAAGGTGTCCAGCCGTTGGTAGTCCTCGTCGGAAAGGAACAGGGGCAGGTTGTCGTAAACAAAATCTCCGACACTGTTGATCAGGTTTTCGTCGGCTTTTGAGAAGATCTCTTTAATCAGGGTTCCTTCCGCTTGTTGCTGTAAATCCTGTTTAATGGTTTCGGCAGCTTCAATCAGGGAATCCGCATCCGCCACACCGTCCTTGCCGGACAGCATGATCATAATCTTATCCTTTATCTTCAGATTTTCAAATACGTTGATGGCATTTTGGGAGTCCTTGGTATCCGGAAAGAAACTGGTTACGTTTTCCTCGAATCTGACTTGGGCGGCAAAAAGGGCCATAAAGAGGATGCATACGCTGAGGGACAGGTAAAACAAGACTTTATGCCTTTCAAAATAGTTATATAATCCAACAAAGAATTTAGTCATATCCGTTTTTTCTCCTACATATAGCCAGCAACACGGTGGAGATTACTCCAGACAGCAGACTGCAAGCCATTGCAAAGATAATGCTTCCTATTAAATATTGCTCTAAAACTGATTTGACATTTTCAAGAGAAAGGTCTCCGAGATGCAAATCGGGAGGATTACCCAGTACCATGCAGCCTGTCCGGTAACTGCCGTACAGCAATAGGGGAATCATGGGTGGAATACTGATATTGGCGGCGACAAGGGCAATCACTTTATTCAGTCTGAACAGATGCGCAAGAAAGAGGGTGATCAGCATCTGATAACCCCATAACGGAACGATACCCATAAAAATCCCCAGCATGATGGCGAGTACAATCTTCAGGTTGGATTCCCGTGTATTCAGCACATGGTCGGTGAAGAATCGCTTGCAGTTGCTCCATGACAGTTTGCGGAGCAGGTTACGGGGAACAATCCAAAGGCAGGTAATCAGCACCAGCACCGTGTTCAGCACACTGATACGGGTAAAATCCCGGAACGGCCGGAAATGGGATACCCGTTCTGCTTGCGGGGGATAATACACGTGGATGGAAATGTTCTTCACCGCTACATCTCCCCATGCGGCAAAGACGATGGCTTCCAACTCAAATTCGTATTTGGCGGTGTACCAGCAGCTTTGCACATCCATTTTGCGCAGAGGGTAAAGGCGGTATCCCGATTGTGTATCTTCCAGTTTCAGCCCGGTTTCCAGTCTGAACCAGAAATTAGAGAATTTATTGGCGAAGGTATTCTTGCCCGGCATATTGTCGGAGGCCAAGTTTCGGGCGCCTACCAGTAGCGTGTCGGGCTCTTTTTCAATGGCTTCGATAAAACAGGGAATATCGGAAGCGAAATGCTGTCCGTCCGAATCGATGGTGATGGCATAGCGGAAACCTTCTTTTTTTGCTTGGGAAAGACCGTGCTTCAAAGCGGTTCCTTTTCCTTTATTGACAGGATGGGTAATGGTGCGGATAGCCGGATATTGTTCCAGAATGTTGGCCGTATCATCCGTAGAGCCGTCATTGACGACAATGATATCGTCTGCATACCTGCATACCTCCTCAATGACTGCCGCCAGTGTCTTCCCGTTGTTGTAGGTGGGAATAACGACGACAATCTCCAGTTCCTTTAGTTTCTTCCGCCAAACCGATGTTGTGTTTGTACTCATCTTGTTTTTCAGTCAAACTATTCAGATACGTTTGGGATGAATGTTTTCGTACCTGAACTTATGTGGTTTCTAATGGGTGACAAAGATAGTATATTTTCGGATGCGGGCATTCTGGCGTTAATTATTTATTTGGAGATGCATTTTTAATTTTAAAGCAGGTAAACACCAACTTGTTCTCGTCGAATTGCGGATTTTCCAGATTGTTCTCGGATATATACAGTCCTTCCCTTCCCACAAAACTCATTTTATAGAAATATTTCTTTCCGGGGAATTTTGTTTCTCCGATGATTTCAAAATCCGCGTTCAGTACAATGACGGAGAACTCCTTTCCTTTGGGTTCGTCATAGGGGCTTTCGTTGGAAGCCAGTTTGTAAGGCATTTCAGCAAAACGGTAGTACACATTGCGGTATTTGTCATACATGATATGCCAATATCTAGGATTTTCATTGAGTTTTATAATAGCATTAATGCCTTCCATAGAATTACCCAGTTTGGGCTTCATGCTTTTCAGATATCTGCTTTTGGCGTTATACCATCGGATATGTTTCAAGTCATCTGTAACCATCAGGCTGTCATATCCGAAAAATCCACAGACCAAACGGCTCTCTTTGTAGTTGTAATCATAACTAAAACCGTATCCTCCTGCGATATTGTCATATTCCTCTTTAAAGATGGGTGGATAGAAAATAGGAATCCATTTAACTTCTCCTGTTCTCAGATCCTGTGAGGCGAACATATGGGTTCTAGGCCAGTCTTCCTTTTTCATATCGGGTTTTAAAATTTCTTGGCGTAGAAATATGCATGAGTCTTTGATAAAAGCAGGTGCATTGTAGTAACTGCCAAAAGACAAGGGTGTAAATCTGCCTTCAGGAGTTTGGAAATTATAGTTTCGTATTATTTCCCCTTGAGAGTTTATGGAACTGAGCCGACTGATATTATTCTGTGCAACTAATATATATTGAGAATCGGGGGAAGGTCTACTGCCGAATACAGCTGGTAGCCCGTTGGGACCTGTCTTGTGAAGAGGTATCCGTTTGGCTATCTGTTGATTCTCTATATCAAAAATGACAATGTCATATAATGATTTTTGTGTATTCTCAAAGTGAAGGTATTCTTTCCCGTTTTCTTCGAATTGGAACATGGATTTGCTTAAGTAATAGGTCTGTTCGTCTAAAGGGAAAGCCAGCTGTTTTTCTGCTACCAGTTCTACTTCGTTCTGTTTGCCAGCTTCGTTTTTTGGGGAGGACTGGCAAGATACGAGGATAAATATAGAAAAGAGTGATATAAAAAGGAGTGTTCGATTCATAATATTTTCGGTTTTATGATGTATGTAATTTATGTGACCGGATTTCTAACCGGCCACATAAATTGTTGGTTGTTAATTGGTAGGAGCACCATGATTCCCACCTTCTCCTGAACCTTCACCGGGGGCACCTACCTCTACTCCGGTGCCGCATTTACCATCTTCACTGATACACACAGTGCCTGTAGCAGCCATTTTGCAATTTTCCCATTCAGCTTCGAAAGCACAGTACTTTGGACCCCCTCGTGGCATTTGCACGGCAGGTGCTCCAAACACTACTTCCTCATTAGAAGAGTGGAGGTTCAAGCTTATTGCAAATGTTGCAATAACAGCCATAATCATTGTGAATTTTGTTTTCATAGGTGTCATATTTATAATTGTCTGAATATAAGATGTTTAATGGGTGTTGACAACTATAAATGGACTTATTGTTCTTGCTATTATGGATATTTAACAGAAGGACTTGCTTCATTGATACTTACTTGCC
>OFMT01001569.1_pt1 | contig 15872 bp, 16 predicted proteins | sample 1541891 | NCBI WGS metagenome assembly OFMT01 (sample SAMN04209230, study PRJEB22552) | human gut metagenome | biome: gut; material: feces | host: Homo sapiens | place: USA: Oklahoma | reverse complement strand
AATTATCTAATATGATGAGGTTTATTTCCATCCACTATATTATTTGGCGCTTACGTTATTTTTTATTAGAGAACACTGAATATCATCAATTCGGTGAGAAATAGACTCCAGACGAATAAGAATATCCTCTAAAACTTCATCTTCCTCAAGTATTACTGGTTCAGTACTCTCATCAACAATAAGTTTAAACACCTTATACACATTATTTACCATCCTTTCTGATACTTGCGTAATAGAAGTTTGTATCCTCATTTAATGTATAAAGGATACGATTGCGAAATCTCTCCCAGTTCAAATAGCCGTTTGAGGCATGTTTAAGGAGCTTGATGGACTTGTTTCTGTTTTCAACGATAGCAGTGTTCATCTTTCTGTTTGTCTTGTCATCCACAATTATGAAGCTGTTGATGATCCCCTTTTTCCAGTTGGTAAGAGTATTCGCAAACGGACTCATTTCTGCAACAGTGCTGCTTCTGAAATCAATTATGATCTTCTCAAGCTGTTTCTTTGCAGTGTCATAAGTGCATAGAAATAGGTAACATCATTCCTTAGATAGAATGCTTCCTCAAGTTCATCATCAATAGCCAGCATATAAGCTAGTATTTCACTGTAATTGAGATATCTATTCAGTCTATGGTTGAATCTTCTTTCAACGTTGACATCTAGTATTTTCTTGTTGGTTGAAGCAAGCAGCCAATTGAATTTTTTTAATACATAATAGTATCTGGATGCTTCTTCGAGTTCTATTAGTTCTTCGGAGGTTATAGTTTTATTATTATTCTTCGGTTTAAGGGTGTTAATAGTCTTTCTGAATCTGTTCTGAAGCGGACTCTTACTCTATCAACTCTGCGATTTAATTCCTGGATTATGTGAAAATGATCTTATGTGAAGTAAATAGTTATGTAAAGTAGCCCGTTTAATTGTCTTATATAAAAGGTTTTTTTATTGTCTACTTTACATAACATTTTCATATTATTATTTAGGTAGTTCTTGGAAAAGGAGGTTATGAATATGAAACAAAAAGAACTACAAATACAGATGGAGGAGATGCTAGATGTACTTGACTCTTGTGGATATTCAAGTGAGACTGTCAGAAAATATGCTTCTGCAATATCTAGATTTATAAATTACATAAGTACTAATGAACTAGATACAGACGGAGATTCAGTAGAAGGATTCATTGAATATTCATGCAGTATAAGAAAGTACAATAATCCCAAATATTTTATATCGCATATGAGAGGTGCTCTACTAGCTTTTATTTTCTTTTTGGAAAATGGTTACTTACGTGTTGGCAGATCATCTAATAACCCAAAGATTTCAGGAGGTTTAGCAACACATATTAATAATCTCTTAGATGATGAATTTTCTAAAAATTTAAGCTGAATCTACTTACAATCAAAGATTATAAAAACTCATTGAAGCTCTTTAATGATTATTTGAAGGATAATGAAATTAAAATCCTAACACCTGACACAATATATGAATTTTTCAAATTAACTGGAAATAACGAAAAGACCAACATCAACAATTTATTGTATAAGTATAAAGTTCATCTAAGACGTTTTTTTAATTACCTTTTTCCATTCAGACAACAGAAATATATGCAAGAGCAAGTTCTAAGCTTAAGCAAGAAACTAATGAGAATGGATTTGTAGATATATATCCTCAAGAAAAGGCTAAATGGGATAACACTTCAACACTTGAATGGTTAAAACATTTCATTTAAAAGATTATGTAAAGTAAACAATAAAAAAACCTTTTATATAAGGCAATTAAAAGGGCTACTTTACATAACTATTTGCTTTACATAAGACCATTTATGTAAAGCTTTACATAAATGATCTGCTATACAGCAGGCTTCGGGAAAAACATGCTTCGTGACAATTCGATATGTTTCCCACATATCAAAAGAGACATATTTAACTTTCTTACGCTCCTCCAGTGGAATGAGCATGAAATAATTCAGCAGGTCATACTTGCGTCTGGACGGAAGTACATCCACAATCTTCTTATCCAGATAATCTATAATTACACAGACATAATCACTGTCGTGAGACTTGAAGGCATACACTTCATCAAGGGCAAGACATTCAGGAAGCTGTCTTCTGGAGATGTGAACATGCCTGTCAAAAATATTAATAGCAGATGTAGTGGATATACCGTATCTTCTGGCGACATCTGTGAATGTTGCATTTGGAGACTTGAGATCTCTGAGAACATTGAATACAGTAGCAACAGAGAGCTTTCCTCCAAAGGTGAAGGGATTATTTTCATAGAATGTCTTCTTGCAGTGAGGACACTGGTATCTCCTTGCATGATAGATGATATAGCAGTTAGTGGTGCTCAGAACAGAATGGGTTATCTTCTTATCCGTATAGTCCTTCACCCTGCTTGTCATATGTCCACATACAGGACACTGAACCCAGGTCTTATTAAGCGTGATATTGACATACATTCCGTCCTTTCTGTGGGTGATGGAGAAATCCTGAACGTTCTCTCTTTCCAGATTGAAGAACTTTAACAGATCATTATCGGAAATGAGCGCATCAGGGGTATCGTTTTTAGCGACTTCATTGTCAGCTAGAGAATTATTACTAGTTTTCATGTATAGTACAGCTCCTTTCGTTTTTACAAGGAAAGAATATCAACAAAAAGAGCTAGATTATATAAATGTCATGTGGAAAAGTAGAAAAAATTAAGGTGATTTTTTCTGATGTTCATTTTACAGAAGGATTCATAATCAAAGGGATAAGTCAGATACTTATCTTTAAGATAAGCAGCATGAGAAGATACAAGAAAATCTATGCCAGTTAAAACATCAACAATCAAATCATAAGATGCAACGGAATAGGGAATCATATCCTCAATAAGGACTGCATGAGTAGAACCACATGAAGAACATCTGAGTCTTTGTATTGTGACTTTATGACTACGTTTAAAGAAATCAACATGGCGACTATAAGATGCGTGTGCACGGAGACCTCTGGAATTACATTTAGGGCATGATATTTCATTGAAGTTCAGGGATTGAATAATTTTTTGAATACCCACATTCCACAGGTGATTATCAAAATAAGAAATGATAGTTTCAATTTTCTTGGCTTTTATGTGTAAAAATGATTTCAATAATTGGATCGACCTGTTGATTATGGGTAATTAAAAATAATTTTTTTATATTGATTTTCAGTAATATGCTTGATTTTAGATGAAAGTTTTATTATTATCATAGTGTTCTTATTGGACAGGATAAGCATCTCGGTCGTCAAACTTTCGATGCTTATCCTTTTTTCTTTCTATAGATTTATTTGACCTTTAGAACATGATAAATTATTTATGGAATAAACAAAATAGATAGCGAAAAACTGCCCCTAAAAAGTTTACAGCCCAAAAGTACTGCCAGGAGTCACACCCCTGGCAGTTTTAAAGCTTGAGTTAACCCCAAGTCTATTTAGTTACTCGAAATCATTACAGCTCTTTTTTTATTTTATCAAAAATATCTTATTTATGATGCTTATAATCTGCAGAAAATATTCTTTAAAATACCTAATTCTTTCCTATCAATATTCATCTAAAAGATTCCTATTAAAAATGATTTACAATATTTATTGATTATGTCCTTAATCAATATATCAATCAATAATATAGTATATAAATATAATAATATAAAAACATTTTTTGAATATGTTAAAATGATTGCATACTTATCCATATGAATGTTATATTTAACTTAGATAAAATGTATAAAGTGATGATAGCTATTATTTCTATAAATAATATATATGAGGAAAATATGAAAAAGATTATCGCTTTATTAGTATGCTTTGTAGCTTTAATTCCTGTTACTGTATTTGCAAATGAATATAATTATTCTGATAATTATGTTAGCATTATTTTTACTGATGATGTTTATTCTGCCACTAAAAGAGCAGACTATACTACCCATTATGACATTAGATCAAAAACTGCTTTTGCACAAGTTAAAGCAAATGGAAAAAGTAAAACTAAATCAGGTTATCAAGCAGCTCACGCAAAAATGACAGGTGTAAAGATTGACAACAATCATCAACACATTTATTGGTATGAATAATTAATCACATAAGTAATAGCTATCATCATTTATAATATAAAGGAGTGATTGATGTGATTAAAAGACTTCTTAAACGTTTTGTTTTTATCTCGTTGGTATTCTTGTTGTGTATATCTGTATTAGACCATTCAGTTATGTATTTCTATACACAAAGTCAATCCGCTATTAATCATTCTAATCATACACTTATTGTATCATTCAAATATGGTACAAGTAATGAAGAAAAAGAAGACATAGCACAATACTTAGATAATAGAAATATCCCCTACTACTTCTCTAACTATGTGAATGATACATCACTCATTTATGAAACAAGTGATAGTTTTCCTATCAATCCTTCCATCAAGAAGTTTGGTTCTCCCTTAACAGATTCACAAACAATCACATATAAGAAAATAAAGAACTGGCATCATATTTATGAAATCACTTTGATGACAAGTGATCAATCTATACAGCGTTACTTAAGTAATGATTCTAATATAATTGTGCAAAAGAATACTGTACATGAAGAAGAGTACTCTATTTTTCTTAAAGATATACTTATGAAATATTCTTTCCTCTATGTTGTATTGTTGTTATCTTTAATTCTATTAAAAGTTTTAGATATGATTGATTATCAAAAACATATAGGTATCTATAAACTCCATGGAATCAATTCAAAGTCCATTCTCTATCAATTAGATCATCAAGAATGGTACAGTTTAGTATTCTTCTATTGGTTTGTATGTCTTATTACAGATTTTATGATTGGTTATAATGGGAATAATCATTGGATACTATTGAAGTATGAAGGACTGTTATTTCTTATTCTATTAGCCTTATATGCCCTTATAGAATTCATATTCTATCTATATATTTCTAGTCATTCAATGAAACAATATATCGTAGGTAGTCACCTCATAGATATGAAATCCTATGTCTTATTTGGTTTTAAAGTGATTGTAGTAGGTATATTATGTGTAATGACTTCTGTCTTATATTCTTCTATCTCTAAAGCACAGTATGAATATAAGACTTTACAGTCAATAAAAGAAAAAACGCAGAATATGGTTGTCATTGATTCCTTTAAAGGAGAATATGTCACAGATCAGCAAGGCTGGAGTGATATATTAAAGAAACTACAAAACTTTATTGATTCACAGAATTCTCTCTATGTAGAATCTCAAGCGCAATTCGATGAAGATATTCTTCATAATATTCCTAATAGTGTACGTGTGAATCAGAATGTATTAGATATCTTTCATATCAAAGATATCAATAATCGTTCTATTAAACCTCAATCACAGACATTATTAGTACCACTATCAAGAAAAAATGATTCTTCAATTAAAGAATATGGTGATGGATATGCCATCCAATATATTAAGAATAATCAGAAGATTTATTCTTATTCTACCCATCATAAACATAACGGCTGGTTGATTAATTCTATTATTGTGATAGATGAAAACAATGATCCCTACCTTTATATGATTCCATCACATAATATCAATAAGAAGCTTAAAGAAGCGGGTATTCCACCTGTGCTTAACTTCATAAAGCCTTACAATACACTAAATGAACAGCTAGAAGAACTAAATAAGACAATACAGAAAAACATTATCTCTATTCAATTAACTTCTATTTTGATGTTGATATTAATTTATGAATATATCTTCTTCTATTTCAAGAAATCAATTATGAAGATTTCTGTATTAAAGATTCATGGTATTTCTTTCTTCAAGAGATATCAGGAATATATCATGTTGGAAAGTATATGTTATGTGTTACTGCTTCTACTTTCATCATTTATTCATACTATTCATCCAATCATGATCATTATGATATTGATGGTAGATTGGCTTCTCTCTTTACTTCTCATTTATGCCTTAGAAAAGATCAAGGTAATTTCTTGTCTTAAAGGAGATGAATTAACATGAGTCTAAAAGTATCTCATTTATATAAAAGTTATGATAAACCTATTATCCAGGACTTTAGTTATACCTTTGAAGATAATCATATTTACGCGATTACTGGACCTTCAGGTTGTGGTAAAACTACATTATTATATCTATTAGGATTCTTAGAAAAGAAAGATCAAGGAAGCATACTTATAAATGATAAAGAACCTAAAAGTATTCAAAAACTTTATAAACATACTATTGGTTTCTTATTTCAGAATTATGCATTAATAGAGAATGAAACAATAGAACAGAATCTAAAGATGATTTTAAAGAAGGATCAATATTCTCTTATTCCTGAGGTATTAAAACAAGTGGGTATAGAAACACCAATAACACAAAAGATATATAAGTTATCAGGTGGACAGCAACAAAGAATTGCCCTGGCAAGACTCTTATTACATGATACAAAAATCATATTATGTGATGAACCAACGGGTAACCTAGATAAAGAAAATAGAGATATCGTCTTTGATATTCTCTATAAGTTATCTAGAAAAGGTAAGATAGTCATTATGGTCACACATGATTTAGAACTTGCTTCAAGATGTGATGAAGAAATTAAACTATAAGCTAAAAAGGTGGATTATTCAATTTCCACCTTTTTCTTATGATTATAGATTATACTTATTATAATATAACAGACTACCACCCCTGCAATCACAAACTTACATTCTTGAGAAAGATGACTTATTCTCAAAATCAGTAAAATCATAAATGTACTGATCATACAAATATTCTCTTGAAGTAATACTTTTGCGGATTTGTTTTTCTTCATACTATTAATAAGTTCATAAGCAAGTACTATTGCATCAAAAATCAAAATAACTGCAGCTATTCCTAAACGATACTTTGATGGAATCGCATCAAGATCATTAAATATTAGAAATAGGAATGTAATGATTACACCAGTAAAATAATTCAGAATTTTTCTCATAATAGACCCTCTCTTACATATAGTATATTATTTTTTAATTAGACGCTAGGGATTACGTCTGGTTTCTTTTCTGTCATTAAGATTGATATTTTAAGACTATCACATCAAATACAATGAGTATAACTTAATATGATTGATCGATATTTAAATGCTATGATATGAAAATCACCAAATATCATACTGTGAATACTGTACTGAATCTAATACATATTTTCATGATGTTTGTTTTTGTTAGATATTTCAAATCAAACCTTCATATGAGATTCTAGAAAAGCAATTCACTATATTATAGCCTCTTTTTTAATTCATAATCAATCAAATTCATTATCGACATTCACCCTCCCTCTACAATTTTCATATAGAGGTGAGGGATATGCCGTATCGTTAGATAAAATTCCCATGTTTAAACATAAGATTAGTAACGACTTATTAATAATCCATACTATAAGGTTTAGTACTAGACCACCAACCACCATTTCCGAAACTATATGACTTATTTGGACCACTACCAAACTTCATTGTTAGTCCTCTATTCGCATAACGTGATGAACCATTACTGTTTCTCTGTAATGTGTATTTGAAATAGCCTTTAACTTTTGCTCCAGGCATTAAATAAGCTGCTAAACTTCCATAACTGTATGCTTTTGAGATTTGTGAAACAGCTGCTTTAAAAAGTGCAACTGATACACCACAAGTAGACGCAGCAGTAGCCACAGCCGCAATAGCCAATATAGTACCTGCTAAAACGCCGACAGTTTGAAAATCAACAGTAAAATTAATTTTACAAGTAGCTGCATTTGAAACAGAACGTGCTCCATTAGGCTGAGTAGTAGTCACAACACAATCTTGAACTTCTCCATTAATTGTAAGTACTCCTGTAGTCTTATCATAGATAATATAATCCACATGCTTTGTTTCTTTATTAATTACATCCACAAATCTTTTTTCATCATTTTCAAATATCTCATATGTGTAATTATCTAAAATCTGTTCTACAGTATTATCTGCGTGAGCATGACTCATTGGAATATTTAAAATCATTAGAAATGATAAGACAATCATTATTATTTTTCTCATGTTTTTTATTTTCCTCTTTTTTAATTTCCATCTAGATGTTAACAAAATGTTATACTATGATATTAAATTTGCCTATAATTCTCGCATAAGAGACATATTTTCATGTATAAAAGACATTCCACAAAAATTACATTTCAATCCAATAAAATAATATGCTAAAATATTACAGAGGTGACGTTATGAATATACTGATTTGTGATGATAATACTGCTTTCGCAATGCAGCTAGAAGAAGATATAAGTGAATACTTTCATAATCCTAATATGAATATAAATGTGGTGACTGATCATTTTGATAAAATAGAAGGTACATATGATGTTATATTCATGGATATTGAATTAAATGATAAAAATGGTATTGAAATCGCAAAATATCATAAAGATAAGCATAACTGTCTGGTTATATTCACATCAAGTCACGAGAATCTTGTCTTTAATACATTCCAGGTTGAACCTTTTCAGTTCATAAGAAAGAACCATTATGATTATGATAAAAATATTGTCTTTAAGCAGTTAAAAGAGAAACTACTTACTCTTTATATCACTATTACACTTAAAGACAGTAAGCGTTCATTACAGATTCCTATCCAAGATATCCATTCAATTGTCTCTATTGGTCATGATTTAGTTGTCCATACACCAAAAGAAGATTATATGACAACTGGTACTCTTAAAGATTTCTGTAATAATTACATCAATACAACACTCGTTCAGATTCAAAAGAATATGATTATTAACCTTCAATATGTAGAAGATTACAATCGTAATATCATCCTATATAATAATGAAAATCTGACTGTAGGACGTATTTATAAGAACAACTTTTTACATCATTACAAGGAGTACAAAAAGCTATGATATTTGATTTCTTATTTTTAACTATATGTATCACAATGCTTTGTTTTTGCATCAGCAGTATTTTAATACCAGAAAAAAAATATTCCTACACTATTCTTTGTGCTCCTCTTACTCTCACAGAAATGTTTATTTTTACCAACCCTAGTCTCCTCAATAACTTTTTATTGATCTCTCTTATATGTATAACACATGCATGTATGCTTTATATTCATAAATATAAAGCTGTGATCTATAGTATTTCTACAACACTTCTATTCTTTACCGCTTTACTTTTTGTGAATCTTTTATTTGTTCGTTTATTTTCTATATTGAATATAAGCGATTTTTATGGACTTCCTTTCGGAATTCTATATTGTATGATTGCCTTGGGGTTATTAAAGATATTAAAATATAATAGAAATAATCTTTCCTTCCTTGAAGAGAATAAGACCTTTGGTCTTATTGGGATTGTATTACTTGTATTAAGCTCTTTACTCATGCAGGCTCTTTCTTTTATTGAACTACCCCAATCTACAATCATCTTAATGACTGTATTGGTATTTGTGTTAAGTTTATTATTTCTTTTTCTATTCTTCCAATATAGACAAAATTACTTAGAAAAAGAGAAGTTAAGAATACAAAGAGAAAATAATGATCGAATCAATCATATATATGATTCTTTACTAAAGAAAGAACATCGTATGCTTTATGTATTAAGAAAGCTTGATCATGTGATTTCTGATAAAGAGACACATCAGTTTATTCAGAAAGAAATAGATGATTTAATGAATAAACAATTTGTATCTCATACTAATAATCCTATTTTCGATCATAGGCTAACTATTCTTATGCAGATTTTAGAAGATTATGATATTAAGATGATAGTCATGGTTCCTGTTGATTCTCGTTTAAATGATGCAGATATTATTGAACAGATGGAAATCTTTATTAGAGAACATGTAACAGATCATACAGAAATAAGACTAAAGGTTAAAGATAATCAATTCATTATAAATTGTAATGACAAAACTAAAAACATCCGCTTAAAAACGCCTCATTAACGAGGCGTTTTATAGATTATAAGATACAATATACAGCAATTGATCCTGAGCTACTACAATCAGTGATCTTCCTACATCACTTTTCTTATAATACTTATAATCCTGAGTGAAGTCTGGCAACTGCTTTTGTGATACTTTTGCTTCTTTGATATATTTATTGAATTCTTCTTCTATTTCATTATTCTTCTTATTATTCAATGTAATGGGAAGACTTTTGTTTTTAACTTCCTGTACCTCATAATATATTCCATCATTAGTAAATGAAGGAGAAGGTTTTACTTGATAGACAATGGTATTTTCTGAAGGGAAGTCGATATTCCAGTTTTCAGATATATAATTCATGTTCTTATAATGAAGAAACGTAGAGACAATCACAACAACGATAAGTGTCATAAGTACGATAAATATTTTTTTAGATTTCATAGTGCTTACTACCTGTTAAACAGAAACTGTAATAGATACTTTAAATGGCACTATTGATCCATTTTTTTGCGCATTCTTCATTGCATCAACAGCAATGCCTGCTAATCCATCATAATCTCCGGAACCATAATCATAATAATCACTTACTTTTACAGTTTTACTACTCGCCTTAGTTTTGGTGAAATCAAATTTATGAATAGAATATTTTGCATCTCCTTCAGCTGTTGTAGATGTACTATTAAAAACTGAAGACCCTTTGGTAGAAGCACCATTTGCAATTTTTTTAATTGTATTAGTTGACTTTAACACATATCCATAATTTGGTACATAGGTGGATTTCTTATTTGTATTCATCGTTGCATGTAATAATAATTCCCTAGACAAATAATAATTCTTATTAGAAAAATATGCCACTACCATACTAACAGCAGCATTAGGTTGATTAGCACATGTGCTGACTGACTCTTCACTTGAATAGTCATTTAATAATTTTTCACAAGCTTCAATCAAACTATTCAATTTATCAATCTGATTTTTATCATTGCTTTTTAAGCAATCATTTCTATATTCTTCCATTGTTTTTTTTAATTCAGCTTCAACATCAACTTTATTAGCATTAATCAACTCATTTAAATTCATATTTTGATTTTTTACCTTGCAATCAGCAGCAACAGCACTTATGTTTAAAGAAATCAATGATATACTTAACAATATTTTTAATAATTTCATGGTTATTCCTCCTTAACTAATATACATCTAGATGACATTTAAATCATACCCAAGATACAACTTATTGACCATCTTTTCTGCACAAGAGACATAAATTCTAGCATAAAAGACATTGAAAAAGTGCAGCCTAAGCTGCACTCTATTATAAGTCTACACCATAATCAGTGACTACAACCTGTCCTGTAATAGGTGCTGCATCATCACTTGCTAAGAAAAGAGTGACTCTTGCAACATCTTCTGGACTACATGGTTTTAGTGATAAATCACTATGAGCACTCATAGCACCCATCATCTTCATATCCATTGTATCAGGTGTTAAACCTGCTGCCATATCTGTAGTAATACTACCTGGACAAATTACATTACAACGAATATTTTCTTTCGCAAAACGCATTGCAGTATGTTTAGTAACACCAATAATAGCGGCTTTTGTAGAAACATAAACTGCTCCTCCAGCACCAAACTGACCTGCAACACTTGCAATATTTACAATAGAAGCACCACTTGTCATAACCTTTAATGCTTCAGACATACAATACATTGTACCCTTCTGGTTAATATCAATTACTCTATTTAAATCATCATAATCAATACGATCAATCGCATTTAATCCTTTATCAAGTACACCTGCATTATTCACTAATACATCTACTTTACCAAATGTTTCTACAGTTTTCGCAACTAAGTTCTTTACATCATCAATCTTAGAAATATCAGTAGGTACACATAAAACAGTACCTCCTGCTTCTTCAATTTCTTTACCTACTTCTTCTAATACTTCTTTTCTTCTTGCTGAAATAACAACCTTTGCACCTTCACTTGCAAATAATTTTGCAATAGCTTTACCAACACCTGCATTACCGCCTGTAACGATAGCGACTTTATTATCTAATTTACCCATATTTAAGCCTCCTTGTTAAAATAGTAGCATAACTGTAAGCGTATTCATAGAGTGAATAATCAAATTCATCTATTTTTGTATAAAAAAACACCTCAAGAATAATCTTGAAGTGTTTGGAATATTACTGTTCTTCTGGTAATTCCTTAAGATCATTATCACCAGTTACATAGTGTAAGATAGTCTTTGCAGCAGTTCTAGGACCATCATATTCCTGACCCTTAATACCAAGTCTTGTACGAAGTACACCAACCTGTACACCCTGTTCAAACATCTTATGGAAGAATTCCTGTAATAATGGTTCTGTCTGTTCTTTTCTCTGAACTGGACCAAATGGGTTTGCGAAATAAGAGCCAACTAAACCATATTCAGTAGTAGTACCCTTAGCCATACGGTTACCAGCTCTGAATACCTTTAATGCATCTTCTTCATTGTCAAAGAATTCTAAGGCTTCACCTTCAGCTTCATAGTTATTAGCATATAAGAAGATATCTACATCATGATCAGCGATAACATCCTTATAATCAGTAATAGGAATTACGATACGTGCATTGACCTTATCTGGGTTCATGAATACAGATCTATCTAATTCCTTAAAGCTGTAACCAGCATCTAAGTCATCAAGACGAACGAAGGCACCAACTTCTGTACCTGAAGTCTTTACTTTACCATCAACTAATGATAAGCAACCCATATCATCATAGATAGTCTTGATATCTTCGATATAAGCTTCACCATAAGCCTTGATCTGTTCAATAGTTTCAGATTTACCAGCACCAGAGTCACCCATTACAACGATATTCTTTTCAGAACCATCATGTAACTTCATCTGGATCATAGCACCATGGATAGGTAATTTGTGATGGTTGATGTTAGATACGTTGTGAAGTGTTAAACACATCTTCTTCATATATCCGAAGTAATCGAATTCATCACTTGCTGATAGTTTAGCAACCATCATATCGTTCTTGTCATCCTGGAAGAATGACTGATCCTTCTTACCATCTTCATAACCATATACATATACTAGATCTGGTTTATTATGTCTATATTCTGATTCATCAGCAAGTTCAAATAAGTTACATAAAGTAACACCCTGTGCCATGAACTTAGTATTGAAGTAAACGAAACATAATAACTTACCAACCTTTGCAGGATAACATAACCACTGATCAGGATTAAATGTTAAGTCAGTGACTGGATTTGTTCTACTTTCTGGGAATACACCATCTCTTTTGTTTCTCTTAGAATAAGTGATAAATGGTGGATGAATAACAACCTGTTCAATGAATGGAACATCCTTTAAACATTCATAATCATCAGGTAAACCTGTAGTTAAGTGAGTAACAGTTAAACCAGCATTCACACCTGCTGTAATCTGTCTTAATACCTTATCGTTCCTACCTACAGCTCTCTGCATTGAACGATATACTTCTAATACAAGTTTTTCAAATGCTTCCTGAGCGTCAGCAAACTGTACACTCTGGTAACCTGATTTCTTTGAGTCATTGAAAACAATTGCATATCTCTGAAGTTTTCTCCAGTATAAATAAATGTCTTCAATTAACTTTACGAACATATCACGATCTTCAAAATACACTGCATATTCTGGTCTTAATGCACAAACCTGTTCTGCATCAAGTACAAGTAATAACTTGAAAATGCTTCTTAAATCTCCTAATAAGAAGAAATCATCCGCATTGCGTTCATGTAAATAAATATATAACTGTGTTTCTAATCTGCGCTGATTCTTAATGAATTTCTCCAATACTTTAGAGAAAGATTCACTTTCCACTAATTCACATCTACTCTGACAGAATTCTTCAGAGAAGTTTAAGATTGCATTACCTCTAGTAATTTCGAATTTCTTAGCCATTTTTTCATCCTTTCTAAATAGATTATGTTAGCTCCTATCTACTTTACCCCATAATAACAGAGAAATTTACAATATGCAAAGCCTAATTTTGTAATTATCATATGTAAGCGTTATTATTTATGGAATTTAGTAAATTCCTATTTTTGGCTTGCTAAGTTAGTGAAATCTAATCTGTAATATAAAAAAGACCTTTACTAGAAGGCCTTAAAGAATACTTTACCAACTATTTCTTTCTTAAAAGAAACAGCACCTATATAACGGGAATCTGTAGAATGGTTTCTATTATCCCCCATAATAAAGACATCACCTTTAGGAACTGTATAAGTCCAATTACTGTCTGTCATTTGTTCATTGATATATGTTTCATTGACTTTCTTACCATTACGATAAAGTTCATGATCAATACATTCTATTGTATCACCCTGCTTGCCAATGACTCTTTTAATGATCTGTCTCTGCTGTCCTAATATATTACATTTTGCAATGATAACATCACCATATTTTACATCATCATAATGATAGAACTGTTTATTGACTAAGACGATGTTTCCTTCATGATAATTAGGTTCCATAGATTGTCCTTCTACATGAGAAATCTGGACAAAGAATAAGAAACCATATGTAAGAATCACTGTCACAAGAATAACTTTTACATATTCTAATATTGTTTGTTTCATATTTTTCATTTTAATCACCGAAACGATTATACCACAGTTTTAGGATAATTCCTTGAATAAACTAAAAATAAAGGGAATAGGAATAATACTTGCACATAAATCAGCCAATGGCTGAGATAAGGTTAAGCCTGTAATACCCCATATGTGAGGCAATAGAATAACAAGTGGGATAAAAGCCAAACCACTTCTTAAAGCAGCTAGGAATGTCGCTATGACGCTTCTACCAATACTTTGGAATAACATATTTGCGCCAATACTAATAGCCATAAAGAATATCGCAATACATTCAAATTTCATCGCAAGCTGCGCAATAGAGAGTACTTGACTATCCTGTGTAAAGAGTAAGAGAAGCGGTTTTGTGAAGCATAAACAGATGACACTAATAATACTTAATAGAATAGTAGAAAGAGTCACAGTGAAGATAAATGCCTGTTTCAAACGGTCATATCGTTTAGCACCATAGCTAAATGCTGATACTGGCTGGAAACCCTGACCTATTCCTACTCCTACTGAGAAGATGAGATTAGATATACGACTCACAACACTCATTGCCGCAATCGCTTCATCTCCATAGATTCCTGCTGCAAAGTTAAGAGTCATAACACTGATACTATTTAATCCCTGACGACATAATGAAATATGCGCATAAAAATATAATCACCAAAGATATTAATAATAGAACCAGATGTGAGTCCAATCATTGCAAGTGATGCCTGTCCTTCATATCTTAGTATATTATTCATCACACATGGTCAACTACCCACGACCTAAAGGTCATGGGCTTGTAACTGCCCAGTCGTATTAACGGTTTACACCTCCGACCTTTAACCCCAATAGATATTGCTATCTAAAGTGGCGTTACATCATAGGGTGGTTGACAGCACCCTTTGCAGCAGAGTTTACTCTGTTACAACTGTATTAGGTACTTGGCTATCTGCAAGATAGTCTATTCCCATACGATACAGATTCATAGCTCCAATGCGGTCATCATTAGATTTATAACCACATTTTTTGCAGGTAAACAGATGTATCTTCTTATTGCGGTTAGACTTTTCAACGTGTCCACAGCAAGGGCAGCACTGGCTTGTATAGCGAGGGTCTACCTTAATAACAGAAGACTGATTCTGTTTTGCTTTGTAGATTAGTTTCTGCTCAAGGTCATAGAAAGACCATGATACAGAAACAAAACGGTCCTTTGTTTTAACACGTTCTGTAGCATTACGAATGCCCGACAAATCTTCCAATACAAAGAGAGTGTGCTTTGGGTTGTTTTCAACGAGTGCCTTCGATACCTGATGGTTAATATCCTGCATCCAACGGTTTTCTCGCTG
>OFMT01001557.1_pt1 | contig 15923 bp, 15 predicted proteins | sample 1541891 | NCBI WGS metagenome assembly OFMT01 (sample SAMN04209230, study PRJEB22552) | human gut metagenome | biome: gut; material: feces | host: Homo sapiens | place: USA: Oklahoma | reverse complement strand
TTAAATAGTGGTTGTGGGGATTTGGGGGAGAGGGCAGAAGTTTTCTGCTTGCTCTCAGGATATTGTAGATAGATATTTTTTTATCTTACTATTACATATAGGCAGGTCAAATCATACCCTCTATTCCCAGTCATTCTCGAGTAAGCAGAAGACATCAGCTTCTGTCCCCCAATCCCCCCTCCTGTTTAATTCACCTTCTCCAGCAATGGCTTCGCCTGTAGTTTGTCTAATGAATTAAATAGTAATTCTGTATACATTTTGACGCTATATTTCTTTTGTGCTATACTGATTATTAATAAAAAGGGAAGTCGGCTCTATTAGAGCCTATGGGGGCAATATTATGAAAAAGACGATTAACAGAATTATGAACTCGTATATTCAGTTCTTTAAAATAAAGAATTTAAATGTTCAGATTATACTGACAGACGATATGTATACCTGTCAGAAAAAATATGGATTTAATAAAGAAGACTCTCAGACTCTTGATGAGGCAACTGCCCGCAAAAACTGGAAGCATGTAGCTGCCTGTATGAAATATCCAAAGCATATGAACGAGCCGTTTACACTGATTTTTAAGGAACCATATTTAAGACGTTCCCCACTTTGTGAAGTATATCGTCTTGTCTTCCATGAACTGACACACATTTGTGATTATAGAGACTATGCCCGACTTAATCACCTGACTTCCTACAGACAGTTATTTGATGACCCGGAAACAGTATTGTTCCAGCACTGGTCTGAGTATCACGCAGAACGCCGGGGCTATGCCGCATGGCTGAAACACCGCTACGGTATTCGCGTTAAATACGACATTAACAACAGTAAAGTTGATATCTTACATAAAGAAACAGTAAGTAATATTCAGTATTACGGCGAGCATTACACCAACACCGCCGAATACGGCTCTACCCGCCAGATTTATTTTACAATGCATCTTCTGGCTCGTATGAGTATCTGGATGCAGATTCTTCCTTATCAGATGAGTGATATTTTATCGAAAGACCCATTTGATTATAAGGGAATTGAGTGGATTAAGAAGCTGATGTATCTTTTCCATAAGTATCCGAATATTGATCAGATGAATGATCATTTTATGGAGATTGCTAAGATTGTTGCGGAGAATTTTTCACTTTCCAGAGAGGAAATCTGGGAAAAAGTTTCTTGATAAATTCTGATTTGCCGCAGGCAAAGGAGACGCCCCCAAAGAGAGAAGGAATATAACGATGGAATTTTTAGATATAAGAGATAAAAATGGGAATCCCACAGGTGAAGTAAAAGAACGTTCCTTAGTTCATGCCGATGGAGATATTCATGGAACTTCTCATGTATGGATTGTGCGGAAAAATGAAAAAGGCAGTTATGATTTGCTGTTACAGAAACGTAGTGAAAATAAAGATGCATTTCCAGGATGCTATGATATTTCTTCTGCAGGACATTTACCAGCAGGTCAGGATTATCTTTCTTCTGCATTAAGGGAACTGGAAGAAGAACTTGGAATTAAGGCAAAGCCGGAGCAGCTTCATTTTATGGGACTCCATGAGGGATGTTGCGAGGAAACATTTTATGGCAAGCCTTTTAAAAATCACGAAATCAGTCATGTTTATTTGTATCAGGAACCTGTTAATATAGAGGATTTAACCTTACAGAAAGAAGAAGTTCAAGAAGTATGCTGGCTTGATTTTAAGGAATGCTGCAAAAAAGTAAAAGATGGAGATAAAAAGTATTGTCTGTTTCCAGAGGAACTTTTGATGATAAAAAAATATTTACAATTCTATTTAAAATAAAAAAAACGCATCGACGTCATCAATATGACTCGATACGCACCATATAAAATCTGCAAAGCAGTTAAAGGGGAAAATTAAGATTTATATTTAAGGTCTCACCGCAATGGCTCAACTCTTCTTTTCAACGCTTCTTATTATATAATATTTTTCTTTTTTTTCAATTCACAATCTTCACAAAAAAATTTAGTTTTACTTCTTTTTTGTTAGGCGATTTCACATCCTATTGAAGTTTATTATCAAAATTGCCCTCAATTCCTGCTTTTTATCTATTTTTATTGTATTTCTTTTTCTTAACCTCATGTCAAAAAAATTTCTATTTATGCCCGAAAAATAGCCGAAGTCACCGCATTATCCTCTATTCAAACTGATTTTCTTTTGTTATAATAAAATAACAGAATTTAAGTTGGGAGGGAAGCAGTATGCAACATATGACGTTAAACAAGATTTCTATTGAACACATTACACTCGAACATATCGGTTTTGTTCATCACGGATTCGGCGTTGACTTACCTGATTATCTTCTGTAAGAGTCGTTTAGTTTTATTAAAGGAAACGGAACCGAAAGAAGGCATTATGTAAAACTACTTCGTATCACTGCACGATAAATGCTCAACCGCATCTATCGCTTGCTAGAGCGTGTTATTACATAATGCCTTCTTTCGATTCCTGTCTTTAACAAATTACTATTTAATACTCTTCAATGCCACCATTCCGCCTCTCTTATACATACCCGTATTCCAAAGTCTTTTAAAATCAACAGACAGAGCTTCTCCATATGTATGATAATTTAAGTAAACTCTTTCTTCTAAGTTGATGCCTTCTTTAATTTTATTTTTATTCATTTCATTTGCCTGAATGGAAGCTGTGTGGATACAAGAATTTTTTATTTGACGCTGCTGGACTTCTTCTTTTTCTGTTTTATATCCTGTTATACAAAACCAATGCCAATTCAGATCCTTAAATTCCTTATCCCGATGACGAAGCATGAGATAAATTACCGGAAGATTTCTCTCGATTGCTTTTTTCACAAATTTCTCAGCTTCTTCATATGGTTTATCCCCATCTAGAGTCTCAAATTCAGCCCCATATCCACAATCCTTTAAATATTGTCCACACCCATCTGTAAACATAGAAAGTTTTGTGACTCCTCCGACTCTTGGATGAATATAGGGTTTCATTTTCATGGAGAAGTCCACATATTCTTTTCTAGTGAGATTTAATGCATCGCCGGGATAACATTTTTTCAGACCATAATTTCTCGCCAGGCAAATAGATAAATCGCAGGCAGCTAATGCACCACAGCCGCCAAGATACATCCAGAAGTCTGTGCACCATTCCTGATTGCCGCCGGGGGTTCCTTCTATCTGAAAATAATCAATATTTTTTTCCTGTTTCATAAAGTGTTCCTCATTTATTACTTTTCCAACTTCTATATTTTCTTGTTATTTCTCATATATTCTTTATTATAGTAATTACGCTTAATACTATATTGATTAAATCACATAATCAATTCCGTTATTGCCACGCTCGCCACCGCTCCTGCTATCGTCGCAAACATCGCTCCCGGTAAAGTCCAACGTGTTTTTTTAATATTTACACTCATGTAGTAAATCGTAATTGTATAGATTACCGTCTCTGTACAGCTCATCATGATTGAGACGATCATTCCAAGCCTTGAATCCGGACCATATTCTTTAAAAATATCAAGGACAAAGCTGACCGCTGCCGATGAAGAAAATATTCTTACAATAAATACGGGAATAACTTCTACTGGAATGTGCAAAAGCTTTCCTGCGGGAGCAAGCAGTTCTGAGAAAGAATCTAATGCTCCTGATGCACGAAAGATTCCTATCGAAACGAGTAGTGCTATCATTGTCGGCGCGATTTCAATAACAATCTGAAACCCCTCTTTTACTCCCTTTAGAAAGCTTTCATATACATCATTGCGATTAAAGAAGCCATATACAACAATATAGAACATGGTAAATGGCACGATAAAATCCGAAAAATAAAGAAGAAACTTCACTGTATCCATCTCCGTTTCTTCTTATTTTTTCTATTACATTTCTTTCCATTGTATCTTGTTATTTCCATTATTTTAATGAATACAATTCCTGCCATAGTAGAAATCATTGTCGCACAGATTGCTGGAAGTACAACCGCGGCTGGATTCACGGAACCGTACTGGCTTCGATAGGCAATCATGTTAATTGGAACAAGCTGCAGCGATGAAATATTCAAAACAAGAAAAGCACACATCATATCAGAAGCTCTGCCCCCGCCTTCCTCCAGCTTCTGCAGCTCTCGCATCGCCTTAAGCCCAGCTGGGGTCGCCGCCCAGCCTAGCCCAAGAATATTAGCTGCCATATTAGCCGCTATGTATTCATTAGCTTTATGGCGGGGTGGTATGTCTGGAAACAGCCAGTGGATAAAGGGATACATTGTCTTTGCAATCTTTTTCATAAGACCACTCTTTACCGCTATTTCCATCATGCCGTTCCAGACACCGATAACTCCAAGCATAAAAATACATAAATTCACCGCCTCTGTTGAAGATGAAATAAAACTTTCTGTTATCTGCCCCATTGTGCCATGAAATGCCGCAAAGAAGATTCCTCCGGCAATCATAATCACCCACAATATATTCAGCATAAACCACTCAAACTCTCTCAACCTTTTTCTTCATTATATTGTTCCTGGCTTGTACGGTATGCTTCCATATCAAAGTAACCAAACTGATTCTTAACGGTATGTTTAATCTGATACATCGCAAAATCCGCATACTGCATAAATATCTTGCTGTCTGTCGTATCCTGTATGAATGTCCATTATCTATCTTTTATACACTCTAGGAACTCTCTTTCCTACATCACAAACAAATTCATAGTTAAAGCTTCCGGCAAGGTTCGCCATATCTTCAACACTGATATAATTATCCCCGTCTTTTCCAATCAAGGTAACGGTATCTTCAAGCTTCACATCTGGAATATCTGTAATGTCTACCATCATCTGATCCATGCACACTCTTCCGACAATCGGTGCTTTCTGTCCGTGAATCAATACCCAGCCTTTGTTAGAAAGACTTCTTGCATATCCATCCGCATATCCAACAGATACTGTAGCAAGACGGCATGGATGTTCAACAATATAAGTCGCTCCATAACTTACACCTCGTTCCATCTCTGGCTCCATAATATTTACTACATGAGAATACCAGCTCATGGCCGGTGTCAGATCTAAATTAGAGAAATCCACTTCATCAGAAGGATACATTCCATAAAGAATAATACCCGCCCTTGCCATATCATAACGATGGTCTTCATATTCCATGATAGCGGCACTATTACAGATATGTTTTACTGGAATTTCAATTCCCGCTTCATCAAGTAACTGAACAAAATGATCATATCTCTCCATCTGACTTTCTGTGTATGCCTTATCTGTCATATCTGCACAGGATAAATGGGTAAATAACCCCTCAATCTTTATATTGGGCAGCTCTGCAATCTGCTTTACAATCGCAAGCCCTTTCTCATCTGGAGATAAACCGATTCTTGTCATTCCGGTATCTAATGCGATGTGAATTCTCGCCGTCTTTTCTGCCTTTACGGCAGCTTCAGACATTGCCTTAGCCGTATCATAGCAATAAATCGTCTGATCTACACCATACTCCAAATTCTTATAATAAAGAGAGGGGGAATTATAGCCAAGAAGCAAAATTGGCTGTTTTAATCCAGCCTTTCTCAGTTCTACTCCCTCATCAATTGTAGCAACACCAAAATAATCTGCAATATCATTTAAATAATGTGCTACTTCCACTGCACCATGTCCATAACCGTCAGCCTTTATGACAGCCATAGTCATCGCATTATCTCCTGTTTTCTTTTTGATATTTATATAATTCTCCCTGATTGCTTTTAAATCAATTTCACAATAGGTACGCAAGTATTCTTCCATGTTTGTCCTCTTTCCCTTACTTCTACAGTAATCCTGTAAAATCATACTTTACTCAGGTTACTGTACATATCTATATTATGTCACATTTGGTATACTTATAAATGGGCGCAAAACACCCCTTATAAAAAAGTCTATAAACAAATAAATTCTACCACATTTTTTCCTATTGTGAAGTTTTTTATATGTAAAAAATTCGGGAAATATAGTATCTCCCGAATTTTTCAATTATTTTGCTTTTATTATTTTACTTTTACTATAATTACTTTCTTTTTTCCATCACTGGTCTTTACAGTAATTTTACATTTACCTTTTTTCAATGCCTTAATAACACCTTTTTTTGTTACTTTGGCAATCCTCTTATTGGAAGAGCGATACATAATCTTAGCAGTAGAAGATGCCGGAATCTTCTTGGCTTGTATTTTATATTTCTTTCCCTTCTTTAAAGTAACTTTTGTTTTCTTCACTTTTAAAGACTTTGTTTTTATTGTTTTCTTAACTGTAGAACCTGAAGCTGGCTTCGTCTCTGGCTTCTTTTCGGATGTTCCCGGCTTCGTATTTGGCTTATTCTCGGATGCTCCCGGCTTTGTGTCTTGCTTATCTTCAGAGCTGCCTGGTTTCGTATTATCCTCTTCATCAGAACCATTTACTTCTATCACATACTTGCTCACATCTGGAACTTTTGTAATACTTGACCAGTACAACTCAGAAATTGTTCCATAGTTATCCTTGATTTCCTTGCCGTTTAGTAATGTCCGATTGGATGTCTTAGCAAGCGTTACCCCATCTGCGATTGCTTTTCCCGCAGTAGAACCTGTTTTTGGTATACTGCTGCAGCCACCTTGTGCATAAACATTTTTTACAGAAACAGTACCATTACCGCTGATAGCATCTGCGCCATCATCATATGTACCGTTACCGCCAAATGCAATTAATGTTCCCTCACCGGAAATACTTCCATTATCTAAAATAATTCCGCTGCCGCCAACAGATGTTGTTGCGATATATCCTCCACCAAATACCGCTACTACGGAATCTTTTTTAATATCTAAGGAACCATTCTCAATACGGATCGCCGGCTGACCGGAAAGACTTTTTCCTGTTGTTTCATCCTGTCCGGTTGCTGCTTCATCTCCCTTTACAAATACCTGCCCATCTACGGTAACCTTTCCTTTTACAACAATAACAGGATTCGTATTCTGTCTAATCATATGTCCATTTGATATAAAATTGGTGTTAGAATAAATAGATGAATTTTCTAAAATTGCTCCATCATTTAAAATCAACTGTCCATTAATTGAAGAACCTGTGAGAAACTGACTGCCATAATCATCATAGTTTGATGAGAACTTACCGCCATTTTTCACTTCAATATTTCCATGAATAGAAGAATCACGAAGAACAAGCTTGCCACCATTCTCTACAACAATATTTACGCTGCTGAAAACTTTCATATTTACAAGAGTAAGATTACAGCCATCTGGAACAATCAATGTCTGTACTGGACTACCATCTACAGCATAACCAAGTTCTCCATAAGTTCCACTTGTATGAGAACCGTACCATGCCTTAATATCCTTTGGTACCGTAACTGTTTCGTTCTCTCCGCCAAAAGAAGCAATTGCCCATGGCTCCATATCATACATATACTTTCCATCCGCTGTCTGCTTACAATTCTCAAGTTTAAGCTGCTTTGCAAGTACTTCTGTACGAGTATAAACTTTAAAATTCAGCTCATTACTTGTTGCAGTACGACCGCTCTCATCCGTTACTGTTACACTAATTGGATAAGAGCCGGCTTTTAACGGTTCCCCTGATAAAGAAAGAGAACTGTCGTGGACAGAATAAACACCTTCCATTCCGCAGGCTTCTGTATCAATATTTATCTTTGTTCTGTTCTTATTTACTGTGATTACTTCACTTAACGGCTTCCAGTCGCTGTTCTTCGGCTCCTGTCCATCAGGAAGAACTGCTGCTTCAACAATCACATCACTATTTTTATTTGTCGTAACAGAAGTAGAAGCTCCACTGATTGCATCATATTTCTTCTGTCCTTCTAAAGCACTTTCAAAGCTTCCTCGTATTCTTACATGAAGCGTATTCATTCCATCAGAAGGTCCTGAAGGAGTCTCTGCATCTGAATCTGTCTTTTTAACAGTAAATGTATCTGCTGTTGCCTTTATCACACGTAAGTACAGCGTTTCATAGCCTTCACTTTCAATCGTGAGAATATTTCCACTCTTTAACATACCATCAGAAGAACCATCAAAATAAAGTTTATTTTCATCTGTATTTCTGTAGTATGCTTCTCGTCTCATTAAAGATAAACGAGAACTTGCTTCTTCCCACTTTGTTTTATTTACAGAAACACTTTTTATTCCTTTGACATAGTCAGGTGCATCCGCAAAAGAAAGACTCTGAAAATCATAAACTACATTTTCTTTCATTGCTTCTACATTGCCGACACTGGCAGAATTTGCAGAGTTTGCCGCAAATGAAGGAATAAAGGATAATGTAAATAAACACACTCCCAAAACAACACTGGCTAATAACTTTCTAACCTTCCTATTCATATCCGGTTTCTCCTATTTTACAGTTACTTTAACAACTGCTTTCTTTCCACTTGCTGTCTTAACAGTAATCTTGCATTTACCTTTTTTAACAGCTTTTACAACACCGTTCTTTGTTACTTTGGCAACCTTCTTGTTAGAAGACTTAAAGGTAACTTTTTCTGTCGCATTGGCTGGTTTTAATTTTACTTTAAGTTTAACTTTTTTGCCTTTCTTTAACACAATACGCTTTTTGTTAACAACAACTTTTTTTGCTTTTACAGTTTTCTTATCTGGCTTTTCTGCTGGTTTTGTATCATCTTTTTTACCTTCTGTTGTTTTGTCTGCTGGCTTAGGAGCTTCTTTCTTTAAATCTCCATATTCTGCTCCACATACTTCACAGACTGCTCTCTTTGTTGTTGTAGCTTCGCCACCTTTATGTGCTTCTTTTTCAGTCGTAGCATCACAACCTTCATTCTGACATTTCTTCCAGTGATAAGTTCCGTCAGACTCATATTCATCTCCATAGTTATGAGATGCGCACTCTCCGTATTCTTCTCCACAGAAATCGCAGACTGCTTTCTTCGTACAAGTAGCTGTTCCGCCTGTGTGTTTTGTGTGGATGGCAACTGTTTTACCATCTTTATTTACTTCCAATACTAAGTCTTTATATCCATCTGCAGAAATAACAACTTTATTAACTGCTGATTCATCTTTTTCAAATTTGCCCTCTCCAATTAATAGGTATCTTACATCCGTACTATCTGAGGAATCAAGCGTTGCCTTAGCATAATATTTCGCATTGTTCCATATACTATAAGAAGAAGTTGCTTTTTCATACTCTATTCCATTTACTTCAACCTTATCAATTGCTGAAAGCCATTCTTCAGCATCATCGCCATAATTCAATTGACAATCATATCCAGCAACTGTCTTATATGTTGAAGGAGCTTTTGGTGCTTCCTTTAATTCTACCGTTGCTGTCTCCTCAGCCTGTACCGCTACCTGTGGTGCAACTGTTCCCACTACTGTCATTGACAGGCACATTGCACATGCCATAATGAATGAACTAATTTTTCTCATTTGTTTCTCTCCCTTTCTCTCTCTCAAATAAACTTAATAAAAAAACAGGTTTCCATTTAAAACTAATTTATGTTACTCAATTCTAACATCGGTTAGTTTATTTAAAAGATTACCTGTTTTTATACTCCCTGTCAATTCTACAGTTGATAACATTTCTCAACTATAGAATTCTTAAGAATTCATTTATTTAATTTTTAGAAAAAAGGATTACTTTTTTAACAGTTCCTGATAAATATCCCTTTTACTTACTCCGCGGTCTCTTGCTACCTGTTTCATCGCACTCTTTTTATCCATCCCTTTTTCAAGATAATGTTCCATATGTTCCTGCACAGTAAGCTGATTCCACTCCTGTTGTTTTTCTTCTTTCAGTTCTTGTAAACTCTTTCCCTCAAAAATTAAAACATACTCCCCTCTTGGCTCGTTCTCCTCATAATAAGCAATCATTTCATCGAGAGTTGACTTGCGCTTCTGCTCATATCGCTTCGTCAGTTCTTTACATACCGTCATATTTCGGTTACCAAGATATTCCCTGCACTCTTTCAAAGTCTTCTTTAAATGATGCGGCGCTTCGTAAATAATAATCGTTCTTGTCTCATTACGAAGATTCTCCAAAATCTGCGCTCTTTCCTTCTTGTCATACGGTAAAAATGCTTCAAATGCAAATCTTCTTGTTGGCTGACCTGACATGGTAAGCGCTGTAATGCAGGCACAGGCACCAGGAAGAGAAGTCACTGTAATTCCTGCTTCATAACACTGTCTTACAAGTTCTTCTCCCGGATCTGAGATTCCCGGTGTTCCTGCATCCGTAATTACCGCAATATTTAATCCCTCTTTTAACTTATTTACAAGATAAACTGCTTTATCAACTTTGTTATATTCATGATAGCTGGTCATCTTCGTCTTTATCTCAAAATGATTGAGCAGCTTGATACTGTTTCTCGTATCTTCTGCCGCTATCAAATCCACTTCTTTTAAAATTCGTACTGCCCGATAGGTCATATCTTCGAGATTTCCAATCGGTGTCGCACATAAATATAATGTTCCTGCCATTTTAATTCTTCATTTCTCCATATATCTGATAAATCTCATCGGTATAAGAACCATCCTTATTGTATACAATTAATGGGGGTTCTACCGTAATCCTCTGCTTACCACCTTTTGCAGCATCAATCAAAACCATATTTGGCTCTTTATCTACATAAGGATGTACGAGACGCATTCTTTTCGGCTCTAATTTATGCTGTTTTAATGTATAAATAATCTCCGCTAAGCGAAAGGGTCTGTGCACCATATAAAAATGGCCGCCTGTTTTCAACAGCCATTTTGCTGCCTTTACTACATCTTCAAGGGAACAGGTAATCTCATGTCTTGCAATTGCCTTTGCATAATCTGGATTCGTCAGACCATGTTCTCCTGTCATATACGGAGGGTTACAGGTCACCCAGTCAAAACTCTCCCTCTCATAGTCTGTCTTTATATTACGAACATCCCCCTGTACAATATGCACTTTTTCTTCCTGACCATTCATCTTCACAGAACGCTCTGCCATCTTGGCAAACTCTTCCTGATACTCTAACCCCTCTACATAAGCAAGCGGATATTTACCCTCCATCAGTATTGGAATAATTCCTGTACCGCTACACAAATCAATCCCTTTACTTTTCTTTTTAACTCTGGCATAATCAGAAAGCAGTACCGCATCAATCCCGAAGCAAAAACCATCTGTTTTCTGGATAATACGGTAATCCTTTATCTGGAGATCATCAATACGCTCATTTTCTTTAATTTGTACATTCTCCATATAAGTATCCTATTTTAAATCTTCATTTTCAACTACAATTAAGTGAAGAACCCAGCAATTATACTACCAAAGAACTCTTCTTAATTTTTCAAACTTCTTATATCAACAAAACCAAAATTTGAGTATTATAAAAAATTATGAGGAATAAAACAATAAAAATAACAGTAATTTTTATTATTTAAATTCTCTTCCCTTATTTCTCTTCGTTTCATTAAAGCTTAGACTTTCTTTCCTTCTTCTCCATCGCCTCTAATTTTTTAAGCTCATCATCCATTTTTACTTTTTCTCTGCGCTTCCGAGGACGGAAAATCAAATCATCCACTTTATAATCTACGAGTTCTTTTTCTCCCTTTTCGTCAGTAACTACGAGCTTCACTCTCTGTCTTAACACGCTGACTTCGTGAACAACACCTTTTACTCCCGTATTCGTCTTTACTTCATCACCAACATTCGGAAGCTTACTGTTCAGATACTCATAAGTATCCTGCTCATTTTTCAGGCAGCACATCAATCTTCCACAAACTCCTGAAATCTTTGTAGGATTCAGAGAAAGATTCTGCTCCTTCGCCATTTTAATTGATACTGGCACAAACTCAGATAAAAATGTATTACAGCAAAGGCTTCTTCCACAAATGCCGATACCGCCTTTAATTTTTGTCTCATCTCTTACACCAATCTGTCTTAATTCAATTCTTGTCTTAAAAACTGAGGCTAAATCTTTTACCAGCTCACGGAAATCAATTCGTCCGTCCGCCGTAAAGTAAAATAATACTTTATTATTATCAAATGTATACTCACAATCAATGAGCTTCATTGCAAGCTTATGTTTTTTTATCTTCTCAATACAGATTTTATAAGCTTCTTTGCTCTTTTCTTTATTATTTTCCTGAATCTTATCGTCTTCTGGTGTTGCGATTCGGATAACTGGCTTTAAAGTTGCAATAATCTTCTCATCATGAATCTCACGATTTCCTAAAACAACTCTGCCGTATTCTACTCCACGCGCAGTCTCCACGATAACATTCTGTCCAACTTCTACCTCAAACTGCTCTGAGGCAAAATAATATATTTTACCATTATCTCTAAAACGAACTCCTATTACTCTGGCCATTTCTACCTCCTGTTCTTCTTAAAACTCTCTTCTCGCTTCTACAATAAGCAACTCTAAAGTTGCGTCAAAATTCACATTAGACTTTATGCGGACTCTGGCACGATGAATTTTGCCTATAACATAATCAATTGCCTCTAAATCTAATTTATCTACCTGCTTTTTCAGATACGCATACTCATTTTTAAAAATAATTTTCTTTTTGGCAGCTTCAGCATTCACTGAATTATCTGCTTTCAGTAACATAATATCCCGAAACCACATCAGAAAAATATCGAAAAAGTCCTCAATTCTGTTTTTATACTTTTTATATTCCTTTACTTTATCTGCAATCTCGTAACTTTCTATCTCATGGATATACCGCAAAATGGACAGAGTCAACTCCTTTAAATCCTGAAATTCTTCTGAAGAAACGATTGCTTCTGCCTTTCCTATATTTCCAAGAGAAAATCCTGCTGCAAATTCTGCTTCTTCCTTAGAAACGCTACATTTTTCCACCAAGTATTTCTCAACAGCTGTTCCGGGTACCGGTCTTGTGGCAAGAAGAATACATCTTGAAAGAATTGTGTCTAAAAATGCTCCTCTGTTCGTAGTAAGTAAGAAAATAACTGCATATTCCGGCGGTTCCTCAATCGTCTTTAAGATGGCATTCTGCGCTGCAGCATTCATCTTTTCCGCCTCATCTACGATATAGATTTTATAAGGCCCCTTATATGGCATAATTTCTACCGTATTAACAATCTGCTCCCTTATCTCACCAACACTAATCACATTGGGCTTTTCATGAGAAACCCAAATTACGTCCGGATGATCATGGTGTTCCATCTGTATACAAGATTCACACTTTCCACAGGATTCCACCAAACCCGTAGTTTCCCGGCCTTCACACTGCAATATTTTAGAGAAAGCCTCGGCAAGCATTTTTTTCCCACTTCCCTTATCCCCCTCCATAATATAGGCATGAGAAATCTTTTTATGATGCACAGCAGTAATAAAATGCTCTTTTATTCTTTCATTTCCTAAAATCTCATTTAATTCAGCCATGACTTTCCCTCAAAATCTTTCTGTTAATCATCTTAATTCTTCTGCTAATTTTCTATTGGTACCTATTCTTTTATTGTTTTTTCTCAATGAATTCATGTCTATCGATTCTTCTTCTTCAATAATTCATCCACATGATTCCGAATCTTTTTCTGAATCGTATCAATGGATCTTCCACCATCAATCTTCATAACTTCCGGCCTGCCTGAAAGGACTTTTCGATATCCTTCCGATACCATATGATGAAAATCTATACCTTCCTGCTCCATACGATCAAGATTCTTCTGTTCTTTCTTTCTACGAAGTCCTTCTGCCTCTGATAAATCAATGAAAAAGATTCCATCGGGACGATAAATGCCGATTCCCGGCGCATTTACAGCCGAAACTGTAGAAATACCAAGTTTTCTTGCAATTCCCTGATAAACGATAGAAGAATCTACAAAACGATCGCTTATAACGATTTTGCCCTCTTCTAATGCTGGTCCGATTACTTCATGTACTAACTGCGCTCTTGATGCCGCATAGAGAAGCATTTCTGTTACTGGAGACATTTCTTTGTGTTCTGGATTCAGAATAAGCTGTCTTACTTCCTCTCCGATCACTGTTCCCCCCGGTTCTCTTGTTATGAGACATTCATAGCCTGCTTCCTCTAAGTATTCTTTTAATAAATTTATTTGTGTGGTCTTTCCTGAACCATCCGGTCCCTCCATCACAATAAATAATCCCTTCATCTAATAAAATCTCCCTTCAGAAGTACATGCACTTTTATTATCTGAATGTTATCTGACTTCTTCATCGTATTTTAGTCATAGTACTTTCAAACATGCTCTGGTACAATATTTTTATCATACTGCTTTTGCTATACTATCTATAAATCTTTTAGAACGATAATCTTATTACAGGACAATCCAAGTACATTATATCCATTATATAAATATTGACTGATATTTTCCACTGTTTCTTTGAGTATTTTTTCTCCAGGAACTAATATTGGTACTCCCGGCGGATAAATCATGACATATTTTCCTGAAACTCTGCCAGTAGAATCAGCCAACTCAACTGTCTCCATGGCTTTTCCCCGGCACTGCCAGGATTCTATGATTTTGGGAGGATATATTGTCTGCTCATTTTCTTTTTCTTGTATAACCTTATAGTGGTTATGAATTTTAGTTTCTATTTTGGGTTTGTTTTTATCACAAATTTCTATTTCAACTTTATCTTGGTTTTGGATGGCAATTTTTGTCTCATTTACAGCCTTATTTAAACTACGATTTTCCTTTTCTTTCTCTTCACACATTTTATCAATCTCAGAAATTGCCTTCCAAAGCTCATCAAAATCTTCCTTTTTATCACAGATAGAAGTCATGGCAATCCCATAAGTCAGGTTCTCCATCTCCAGTTCAATGTGATATTTTTCATATAATAACTGAAACAGCTCCTTTCCATTTATTCCGCAGCCCTTTACTGAAAAGACCAATTTCCCGTTATCATATGCAAAACAATTTAACTTTTTCTGATTGAGCAGGCTTATTTTTTTGAGTTGTTCACATTTTCGGCGAAAATTTTTAAGGTTATCCACATATTCGGCGAGTTGTCCCTGATTTTCTTTCATATACATGATTCCGTACTCAGCAGAAGCCATCAAAAGATACGATGGACTTGAGGTTTCATAAATATCGATGATTTCCTCCACCTGCTCTTTTGTCACGATGTCTGAGCAAAGATGAAGAACTGCTGTCTGCGTAAAGGAAGGCAATGTTTTATGCGTACTTTGAATCACCAAGTCAGCACCTTCCTGAACGGCACTGTCTGGAAAATACTTATGAAATATGAGATGCGCCCCGTGTGCCTCATCTACAATCAAAGGAATGGCATACGGTCGAGTTACTTCTTTAATCCCTGCTATGTCGCTCACAACGCCTTCATAAGTAGGTGAAGTCAGTACAACTGCCTTTATATCTGGATTCGCTCTTAATTCCCTTGCTACGGCTTCTGGCTTCATATCCTCGCATATATCATACTCGGCAGAAACATCTGCATAGCAATAGACGGCCTCCAACTGTAATAGCCTGATACAGTTATAGACCGCCTTATGACAGTTTCGCCCTATTAAAATCTTATCTCCCTGTCTACAGACCGAAGAAATGGATACCAGAATCCCAAGGGTACTCCCTCCAACAAGATACCATGATTCCTTACTTTTAAATATATCTCTTACAAGATTCATGGATTCACGAATAATGCCCTCTGGCTCATGAAGATTATCGTAATCTGTTATCTCTGTAATATCCATTTTTTCTACACCAAAAAAAGCCCCAAAATCAGCTCTTTTGTGACCTGGCATATGAAAAGGAATTCTTTTTTCTGACTCTAATTCTCTTAATTTATTATAGATTGGTGTATTCATAACTTATTTTTTATCTCTTTATCCTTTTAACTCTTCTTAGTATTTATGCTTTTTAAATTTATTACTACTTACCAGCCGACTATTAATAAGCTTATTAGACAAAAAAAATAGCTCAGTAAATAAAACATTTACTGAGCCTTCATGAGACATCGGGGATTCGAACCCCGGACAACTTGATTAAAAGTCAAGTGCTCTA
>OFMT01001549.1_pt1 | contig 15987 bp, 15 predicted proteins | sample 1541891 | NCBI WGS metagenome assembly OFMT01 (sample SAMN04209230, study PRJEB22552) | human gut metagenome | biome: gut; material: feces | host: Homo sapiens | place: USA: Oklahoma | reverse complement strand
GTGCACCACCAAATGGTCCTTTATGGTCATCCTCAAACAAGGTAATAATATCCTTGTCTTTTTCAATTTCCTTTTCAATTCTGCATGCATCCTCATCCGGCATCCATCCACACATTATAAAATACTCTTCATCTCCTGAACGGATATATGCCATCTGCTTTCTAATATCAAAATTCCTGTTGGCAGCCTCTAAAAGGTTTCTGGCCTCTAAAAGCTTTTCAAGATTATCCTTATAAAAAGCATCTCTCTCATTTACAATATCATCATAAACCTTTTTAAGCTTTGAAACAGCTTCTCCAAGCTTATTCTCAGCTTCATCAAGCATACCGTCATATTTCCCCTTAAGGTCACATGTATCAAAATACATTGATGAATATATTGCATCTACATTGGCAATCTGTGATTCCGGTGCACAGTAAAATCCCCATACATACTGCTTATCACTGCTGCATTCACAAAATACTGAACACATATCATCTTCATTCACAAAATCACACAATCTCTTGTAATACTCCTTTGGAATCCTTCCAAATCTGTATTTAATAAATTTGAAATCGAGTATTTTGTGGAAATCATAATGAATGTTGGCAAATGGAATAATATTTTCATATACTTCTTTCTCATGGGTATATTCCATTTCAGCCTTTTTTATTCTGTTAGTGTATTCCTCATCCCTGGTCAGAAATGATTTTACAAAATCCATAGCCTCACATACATCTGCCATACAAGCAGCTGCAACATCCATACTGCTGTCATCAGCTTTGATTCTGTCATATAGTTCATTCACCCTGCCAAGCAATTCCCTGTAAGGATTAGCCTCATTATGCACTACCATATTCTTCAGATTATTAAGCTCTGCCACAGCATTCTCAACCTGAATATCATATTTTGCGACATAATTATCAATTACATAATCAAGTCTGTTAAGTGGTGCCTGAATTTTGAGGAACTTCATCTTAGCAATCATTAACTAACTCCTCCAATCATATCTTAATGCACTTCATTATAGTGTCTGTACTCTCCTGATAAAGAATACATTCACCAAGCCTGATAAGATTCTTAATCTCACATTCCTTCATATAGAAGTATGAATCAATACAGGCAATACTGTACGGTTCTTTCTTAACAGTATTAAGGTAAAGCTTTTCCATCCTTTCTTCGTATATTGTTTCCGGATTAATATTCTCCGGTTCAAGATCATGTCGAAGATAAGATAACTTCTTTAAACCTTCATCAAATTCTTCCAGCGTTTCACACTTAATGAGCCATATCATATCCTGTTTTTTTATTCGATAATACTCGGGAATAACCATTGAATACATCTGAATCTGTGACAGCTTATAATACTTCTTAGCTCTGTAAATCCATACAAGATTAAGCAAATCAATCTTCTCGCCAAATGTCTTTCTGAGAATTTTGCGGTCAGATGCTGAAAAAACCTTGTCTGCTGTTTTCCATATAGTCCTGAAATACAAAATATCAAGTATGGTTTCATAATCAAAAAGACTTGCATCGCTTTTTACACTAACCATCTTAAGTGGTGCATAATACGGCGTATTAACAAGTGCCGCTATCAGTTCATTCATGGACTGTGCTACCCTGATACCATTCTCATCAAGACAGCTCTTCTTATCAAATAATGTGCTGTCCACAGACTCTGTATCAATATTAGTATGAACTGCCAGGCACCGCCTAATATGCTTTCTCAGAAAATCAACCTCATATTTCATAAAATAAGTCTTAAGATATTTTTTCTGTTTTTCACCAGAAAACCTGTATATCTTATCATAATCAACATACAAGGAGTTGCGCACAAGCTTTTCAAATCTCTGGATACTGACATTTTCCGTCTGTTCTCCAAACACCTCATCATATGTCTCAATTTTCTTCAAATAAGATATAACATCCGCAATAGATCCGGATTCAGCCAGATTAATATAATCATCTTCACGAAGCAGCTTGGATTTCATTGCCTTGATCTTAGTTGCAAGACCACTATACTCAAGTAAATCACCCATGTAGTCACCCCGTTACTTCTGAAAATATTGATAAAACCCACTGTTCCTTATTCTCTTTATATCTCTTTTCAAGCTCTAATATACGTTTACTGTTTTCTTCCCCAAAAGCGTCTGTCTCTTTTTTCTTTTCTTCCTGCAATGACTTATCATATTCAGTCAGTTGGTCATTATATTTCTTATCCAGCTCTTTCAGATAATCAGCCTTTTTCTTATTGTAATCCTGATACAGCTTTTTCTTCTCTTCTTCTGCTGCATCAAGAAGCTTACATGCTGATTCTTCTATCCCTGCAAGCTGGGAAATAACATCATTTACCGAAGCAGACATCCAATCACCTCCGTGAAATATTTTACACCAATTTTATAATACAGTCAATTTATTTTCACCTTTTTTAGCTTTTCATATAAATAATAAAAACCCCCTGAAATAGCCTGTTTCAGGCACTTTTCAGGAGGTCTCATATGTTATTTCTTATAAATTTTACATTTCGTAAACAATTCACAAAATTATGATTGTTTTATTATGAAAATAACAGCTTATTTTATTCTATTTGTAATATGCTGAATTCCATCTAAGTTCATTTTTAAGTGAACGCATATCTGTGTTTGCATCAATTACAACACTTTCAACTCCAAATGAATCAGCCCAGTCAACCATCTGCTCAGTTGTAAGATCATAAGAAAATGCTGTGTGATGTGCACCACCGGCAAGAATCCATGCAGCTGCTCCAACCTCAAGATTTGGTCTTGGTGTCCAGAAGTTAGTTGCTACAGGAAGCTTAGGCATTGGCTTTTCACACTTCTTACAGTCAACTTCATTAATGATAAGACGGAATCTGTTGCCAAGGTCGATAAGAGAAGTAGCGATACCAGGTCCTTCCTTACTTGTAAATACGAGTCTTGCAGGGTCTTCTCTGTCTCCCATTGATAATGGCTGACATTTGATACTAATGTCACCATCAGCTATTGATGGGCAAACCTCAAGCATATGAGCCTGAAGAATTCCTTCTTTTCCTGGTACGAAGTTATATGTGTAATCCTCTAAGAAGCTTGTTCCCTTAGCATCTTTCTTACCAAGAGTCATAAGCTTCATAAGTCTTACCATTGCAGCTGTCTTCCAGTCACCCTCAGCACCAAAGCCGTATCCTTTTTCCATAAGTCTCTGTATTGCAAGACCTGGAAGCTGCTTAAGTCCGCCAAGATCACCAAAATGAGTAACAATAGCCTGATAATCTTTCTCAACAAGGAATTTTTCAAAACCAAGTTCTATCTGAGCCTGTACAGCAACATGCTGGCGGAATTCCTTTTCATCTCTTCCCTCAAGAAGAATGTTATATTTGTCATAGTACTCTTCAACAAGAGCATCTGTATCTGCCTTCTTAACATCATTTACATAATCAACTACTTCATTTACAGGATATGCATCTACTTCCCATCCAAAAAGCATCTGTGCTGATACCTTATCACCCTCAGTAACTGCAACATTTCTCATGTTATCTGCAACTCTGGCTACTCTGATATGGCTGCTTTCCATAACACCTACAGCTGTATACATCCAGCTTGCAAGGTCGTCCCATACCTTCTTGTTCTGCCAGTGTCCAACGATTATCTTTCTTTCAATACCAAGTCTGGTAACCATATATCCGTACTCACGTCCACCATGAGCAGACTGGTTCTCATTCATAAAATCCATATCGATTGTATCGTATGGTATTTCCTCATTAAACTGTGTGTGAAGGTGGCAAAGTGGTTTATTATATTCTTTAAGACCAAGGATCCATGATTTAGCAGGTGAAAATGTGTGCATCCATGTGATAACACCAGCACATTCTTCATCCTGATTAGCCTCGTTAAATGTTTTTCTTATAAGTTCATTAGTAATTAAAGTTGGTTTCCAAACGATTTCAAATGGAAAAGCTCCTGACTTATTAAGCTCTTCTACGATAATTTTTGAGTGATTAGCAACCTTCTCAAGGCACTCATCCCCATAAAGATCCTGTGAACCGGTACAAAACCAGAATTTAAAATTTTTCATTATATGTTATCCTCCATAATCTGTAGTAGCATGTTTTCACACACCCACTTCTAATATAACCATTAACAATATATATTACAATGTAAAAATATCTAATATACTCTAAAAAACTAATGTAAAGTCAATAATATTTGTAATCCCCGACCTGGATATTACAATCCTGTCATTTTTTTCACGCATATATTATTTTTATGCTATAATAATTTATATCTGCAGGTTCTTAAGGGATCAGGAATTTTATGATAAGAAGCAAGAAGCACGGTTTTCAATTGCCGAGTAGTTTAGAAGCATATAACTCCTTACATCCAATTTGTACCAGGGCAATCGCTAAAAACAATCAAGGAGATTTGTAAAATGAAAAAAAACACGAAAAAAATGACCTGCATTATAGCCGCTGCAGGTCTGATGGCAGGAATGATGTACAATGTACCATTTTCTCATGCTGCGTACTTTACATCATCATCATATAGCTGGAGCAGCAGTGGAGAACTTAAATACAAGTGGCTGATTGAAAATGATAATTCCGAAAGAATTGACGGAATTCAAGTATTAGGCGAAGATGAAAATGGACAAATGACTGTATTAGATAATCTGTCAAATGATGCAGATTCATGGCAATTAAGCGGCAGCAAATCGTATTTATATAAAAGCATTAACGTCCAGGCCTATGCAAATGAAGATAATGGTAAAAAAATAGTATGCAGTACAGACTTTAAAAACAACCTGTATAAAAGCTATAATCTTTCCAAAGGGATTGTTGGAGTAAAATCTCCCACTGTAGCTCAGATTAAAAGCAAATGGAAAAGTCTTAAGATCAAGGATAAGAAGGATGCATTTTCAAAAAAGCCCAAAAATAAAAAGCCATATAAACAGAAGGGAAAGGTTTCAAAGGCTACTCTCAAAAACGGGATAAAAACCCTTAATTTCTTCCGTTATGTTGCTGGAATACCATCCAATGTCAAAATAAAAGCCTCCTATCAGGATCTTGCACAGGCAGCGGCTTACCTGAATTACAATGATAAGTCTGCATGGATTAGCCATTTTCCAAAAAAACCTAAAGGTATGAAGTCAGCAATGTATAAAAATGGCTATAAGGGTGCTTCAAGTTCTAATCTGGCAGCTGGAAATTATTCAATAAAGGACGCTATATGCAGTTGGATGTCAGATTCAGATTCAAGCAATATTGACAGAATCGGTCATAGAAGATGGTGCCTTAATCCAACTATGAAATACACAGGATTTGGCATAGACAGTGATATTTACGCCATGTATTCTTTCGACCAATCAGGAAAAGCTGAGTGTTATGGTGTTCATTGGCCAGCTAATAATACACCTGTAAATATGTTTAGTGCTTACGATGCATGGAATATATCAATGGGTCTGCCTGTAGAATCCCGTGGCCTCAAGGTAAAATTAACCAGACTTAATGATAATAAGGTATGGGAATTTGATTCATCACTTAAAAATGTTAATGGTAATTATTTAAATGTAGATAATGATGGATATGGTCAAACAGGATGTATTATATTCAGACCAAAATCAATAGACGAATACAAAGCAGGCGACACATTCAAGGTTGATATTACCTGTTCAGAATTCACATTATCATATAATGTCAACTTCTTCTCCCTGTAAAAATCCGCAAACCATTTTTCCAAGCGATGCCTTCATGCGCCGACCGGAGTGGCAACGGAGAAAATCGAACACTAGGAAAACTAGAAACAACAGATCCGATTGCCAAACATTCTGCCGACGATGTCCTATTATAAGCCATTTTTCGAGGTTTCCGTTCAAGGGTATTCTTGTTACTTCTGGGCGACTACAGGTGGCCGCACTTAAACAAAAAGCACCTCATACAATAGAAGCCCACCTAAGATTATTTTCGGGTCTCAGGTGGGCTGTTCACTCTGTTTACTTATCCGATAAGGCTTAACTGATTAAGTACCATATTAATGATGTACTTGTTGACAGATAACCACACCATGCTCCTTGCATTTAACTCTGCTGGATGGTGCAACTAATATAACTTTATGACCTGCCCAGTCGCAGGCTCTCCAGGTTCTGGCACCTTCATTGCCATTGTCATAGAACTTGGATTTTTTACCACAAATGCCACATCGACATTGCTCACCTTTAGTGGCATGTACCTCAATCATAATAGATACCATGTGCTTTTTCAATACCTAAGCGGCTTTGGACCAATTTTCTATACCACACATACTAATGAAGAGCCCATTTTTTTCGCTTTAACCTTGTCACCGCTAATGCATACGTCAATTAATCCGTCCTTTCTCGTCCCATTTACATTAACATTACTTTTTATAAACTTTAATCACACACTTATTATTTCCGCACTGCACTTTAACCTTCCCTGTTTTAAGTACTTAACTGTATCTTTTTTGATAATCTTTGAAATCTTTTGATTAAAAGATTTCAAAACTTTGTTCTTGCCTACTGATTTCCATGATAATTTAACTTTATCATCTTTTTTTAATGCAACCTTGAGTTTATTATTTTTAGGAAGGATTACTTTACTTATTTTTTCCCCTGAGCAATAAAGTACTTTTAGTTTTGATGCTGCCGATACATCCAGCTTTGATATTTTTGTATTTGCAACATTTAACTTTTTAAGTGCAGGCATATTTTTAATCTCTATCGTTTTTAACCCTGAGCCCTCGCATGAGATAGTATTAATAACCGGCTTATCACCAAACTTAATATTCTCTATTTCTTTACTGTTTTTCAAAAATAATTTTTTAAGTTTCTCATTTTCTGTCAAATCAAGTGTTTTTAACGAAACATTCCATGCTTCGAATCTCTCAAGATTACAATTACCATTCAAATTGATTTCCTGTAACGGCACATTATAAATATCGATATTTTTCAAATTAGTGTTATATGTCAAATCAAGTTCTTTAATATTATTATAACCCAAGCAGATACTTTCAAGAGAAGTGAGATATTCTATTCCCTTAAGTGATGATAATTCTTTCCATGCCTTATAATCACCACCATCATAATTAATGCTTGTAATTGCTCCTGCCTCCTGTTCTGATAAATATCCGTCTTTATCATTATCATATCTCTGAATATTTGTCATGAATACAGTGTCCGGAAAATGTTCTGCATCAATTTTTACCGGTGCAGCCTGTGCATAAGAGACTTTACTCCCTACAACCAAAATTAACAATGCCAAGACTAAACGTAATACGTTTTTCATACGATACCTCCTAAAATAATATTATATAATCAAATTAACAATTGTGACATACTCCCACCACTTAAATCTAAGATTTTGAAGTGGGGGCTTCTCGTTCAAGTAATCTAACGATTACAGTATCAGCGAGCTATCCCCGCGTGCCCCGCGGTTGTTGGTCCGGTTACGGACATTCATCAGTTTTTAACGTTTACACAAAACTTGAAACGGTCTCGATTTTTTATATCACACCAATTTCCTTTCATCTTCGTGGATAGCATCAAAAACCTACCTTTTTTACTCTAAAACTTTTACTTTCGGAGGTTTGCAAATAATATGAGCAATGACCTCCCTTTTGGGATATAACGTCAATTTCCAAACCAACTTTATACAAAAGGAGACATTACTCATAAACCTCAATCTAATACCCAATTACCTTAATCCAAAGATCATTTATTTCACTATACTTTTCTCCTTTAAGCCTCCACTTTATATACTTACTCTTAGCTTTTTTAGGGACATATACTTTACAAAATATTGGTTTTACTTCATAACCTGAATGAACCGTACTTTTTTTTACACTTGGAGGCGTCTGATTTTTAAAACATACACTTTTTAATTCTTTTATTGACATCATCCATGCCCCTGATAACTTCTTCAGTGATTTTGGTAGTATAAGCTTTTTAATTGTCTTACCACTTCCCATAACTGATACACTTTCATTAATAACTTTTACTTTTTCCGGGATTACAACTTTACCCTTGTCAACAATTATGCAAGCTAGCACTCCTGTCTTTTTGTTGTATATCCCTTCATGTTTTTTGGCAAATACCTTATTCTTTTTATTAATATTTACCCTGGCGGCTTTGTTAAGCGAAAGAGAATCGTGGGACATTTTTTTTACTGTTGCAGGTATATTGATTTCATCTGCATATGATGTTACCATAGCTTCATTCCCCAGGGTCTCGACCCCATCAGGTATGTTAACCTTTTTAACTGCAGGCGCTGACAGATATAATTTCTTACCATCCTTACTTAGAAGCACATTATTATTTGCTGCATATTTTGTATTTGCATGAGATACCGTTAATGTTTCCAGACTACTACATTTATAAAACGCTTTTTCATCAATGTCACCTAAATTTTGTGGCAATACCATCCCTTTTATAGATGTACACATGCCAAACGCATAAGCTTCAATGTTTTCAACACTATCAGGAATTGCTACGTTTTCTACCTTATAAAACTCGAAAAGTGCCATACTTCCAATGGATGTTAATGAATCCGGTAATACGATGTTCTTTATATTGCTTCTTACATCCCCTGCCACATCATCGATTTTCTCACCCACATCCAAACTATTTCCTAATATATCAATAAATAAATCATCATCTGCTGTATTGCCTAACAGTTCCTTTGCTCCACCAATCTTTGTTACTTTTGCTCCATTTATTTCATTTGGAAAATTAACTGTCTCTATCGCTCCATCTATTGTTATACGATATATCCAACATTCTTTTGCATCTGCAGAAATGTATGCGTTGTAACTTACATTATTAATTGTGCTTGTTACCTCATTTGTAATGTTCCATTTCTGCAAGGAAGCAGCAGCACCGGTTTCGATGTTTTGTGTCTGATATGCATTTATTTTTTCTGCTCCTGCATCATATACCGGGGTTATGCTAATCATCATTGCTGTTCCAAGACACAGGATTGTTTTTATTTTTTGTTTCATAGAATCACTCCTTGTTAATTTAATGTTGTAATTTTTTCCTTCAAAATGATGTCCATTGCAAATTGTTCTCAACAGCATATTTATGAGATGTTGAATTCACTCTTGAATATATTACAACTTCCTCATTCCACTTCAAATTAAGTTCCGTAGTCGGCATTGCAGCATTATCATTAGTAATGATTATCTTCTTTAAATTCGGACAATTTGATAACGTTTTACTCCAAAAGAAAATACCTGAACAATCATTTGCAATTTCCATTTCTTCTAGATTAGGAAGTTGTATTGCTCCACACTCCGTATATTTAACGCTTTTCGGAATAATCAGTTTTCTAATATGGTTATTGGACAAGCTCTGAATGCGACTAACATTTGCGGGAACCTCAAAATTTTCCGATAAAACTAAATCCGTAGGAATACTATATAAAAACATATCATTACCTTTCTTATAATATATAACACCATTTTTTTCATAAAAAACAGCATTCCCCTTTGCTACAGTAACCTTATTTTTTGCCTTCAACGGCGAACATTCCATCTCATCATATCCTGAATCAATAAAGTTTTTTCCAATCCTAATACTATCAAGATACGGGGTATATCTTGCTTCATCAGCTATCCCTATACATTTATCAGACATGTATAATTCTTTTGCATAATACGGAACAGCCAACAACTGTTTCATATTCTTTTTATACAAGCATCCCTTATAAGATGCATATTTTTTATTCGTCTTTGCCACAATAATCTTTTCAAGTTTGGGAGCATATAAAGTTCCCCTATAAGATGTACGAATACTTTTAACATTTTTGTGAATAGTTACTTTTTTAAGCTTCTTAGCTTTTGCAAATGCATCTGCCTGAATCACTTTCACTTCTTTAGGCACAATATACTCTTTTGCATTACCTGAATACTCTATAAGTTTGTTACTCTGTATTATTTCTTTTTTTGATTTCGCATAAATATTTTCACCAGTTACTAATACTATGCTCAAAAACATTATTGTTATTGCTATTATTACCTTTTTCATATTTATACCTCCAAAACTATTATTGGTAGTTCTTATACGCCGGATTATAATAATCTGTTTGAAAATCAACATATTTCTTACACTTTCTTTTGTCTACCAATCAATTTAATTATTTCTGTGTGAATGGTCAAAAATAGCGTGTGAACGGCCAAATTTACTATTCATGCGCCGTGTAATATCTACAATTAAAAACCTAAACTCTCTGCTTGCTTATATGTATATGCAGTTGTTTTACTATGTTCATAATTATCAACTATCATATAGAAATCTCCGTTATCTAAAACCTTAAAATGTTCCAACATTCTTTCTTCACCATATTCAGGATTAAATAAAGAATCATTAGCACCACTATATATTAAACTAAATTCTTGATTGCCATTTACATTACATCTATATATTCCATTTCTATTACAATAATATATATATCCGTTGTTTACATCAACGCCTTTAAACGTATATTCATATGCAACATTGTTCAAATGTGTCAAATGACCTATTACAACTGTTTCTCCTTTAGGAAGCTTTTTTGATGACAATTTCTTCCCTATAAGCGTATATACATTAATCTTGTTATCAGAATAACCAAACAATCTATTATTCTCATAAAAAAAATAACCTTTTTCCTTTAATTTTTTACTTGAAATCACTTCCTTTTTTCTCATATCATAGCATTGAATTAGTGTATTTTCCTTTTTACTTTTTTTATCTATAACATCTAACACACAATACATCTTTTTTCCATTTATCATAATATCATTTAACATCGTTATCTTATATTCTTTTTTATTTACCCTTATCGGACATGATGCTTTTATCTTTCCTTTTAGACCTCTTTTCTGAACAATTACTTTATAATTACTCTTTCTATTACATGTATATATATTACTTTTTTCTTTCTTAATTGCATAGGTTCTTGCATTTTCACAATTAAACTCTTTCTTATTGACATTTCCACTTTCCGTTATAGAATCAATAATAATCTTATTATAATACTCTCCCTTTTCATTTGGTCCACAGTCGTCATCCGTTTGAATTATGACAAGATTCTTGCCTTCTGAATACATTTTATCGTAACTTGTAAAAATATGATTTCCATTAAATTCATTTGAAATATAATCCGCAGCATCTACCGTTTTTAAAGGTGCTACAAATACAAAACACATAATAATCATTAAAATAATTACTTTTATTTTTTTCATTGATATCATCCTTTTTCATTAATAATTAATCAGCATAACTCAGTTTTTTCAACTTATTTCCATACTCACTAAAAGAAAATGTGTGTGGACTCATTAAAGTGTATGTATACAATTTTTCCAGACAGAAATATCCCGTTGGAACATCAGTAATTATATCATATGAATCTGCTGAGGTATTGTTGCTCCACGTCAACAAAGCATTCGCACAAGCCTCTTTTGCTCCAACAAATTTTCAAATATCGGAAAGCTGAATGTACAGCTGGAATAGCAACTATTAACGAACCTTGACAGTTCAATAACTGCTCTGTATTTTGCCACAGGGATTTTATACCCTTTTGACGGGTTAGTTGAGTAATGTTATGGCTGCACGGATCAATTTTCTGGTTCATGGTACAGTTATTAATGAACTCTCGGGATATTTTTAGCATATAACTATTTGACATTACTATATTTGACCAGAATACTTTTATTAATTTCGCCACATGGTTCATAAACACTTTTATCAGTAAACCTTATATAAAATGTATTTTTATCCTTAACGCATATCTCTTTCACGCCATAATCATGTCCGAAATACTGGTCTTTTGAACCATCATAGAATATATGAAATTTCTTAGCTTTTTTCATGTTACATGCATATACACCATTCTTATTGCAATAATATATATAATCTCCGCAGACACTCAAACTATGATTGATTAGATATTTATATTCCTCCGAATCAATGCCTTCCTCATATAACGATTGTTTCCCTGAAGGCAGATTAATTCTGCACACCTTTTTACCATTAAATGAATACACATAAACATTACTTTCACATAATTCATAAATATATCCGTCATCGATAGTTATAGTATTGTCAATACAGACATTATTTTTTGTCTTAAATGCATTAATAGTCTTTACCTTTTTATTCTTTTTATTAATACATCTTAATGTTGCTCCGCTTTCCCTGTTATTATCAAAATATCTACTCCAATATACATAGTATATATTTTCTCCGTCATCCCATATATCACCAAAAGTATAATAACACCTATTGACCTTATACACCTTATCCTTATACGCAAATATTCTTTTTCCTTCATTATCATATTCATTGATTACTGCAAACTTTCCGCAGTTTTCAACAGTTATAATACATTTATCTAAACTCTTCACGCAATCGAACATATCTTCTTCTTTTGTACTTGCCGATACTTTTCCTACTGACCTTATTTTATTTCCTTTAATCTGCTTTTTTTTCAAAATTAAATTGTTCGCTTCGCAAGATGATGAATACTGGACAAAACCGACATTACCTTTATCATCCACCCTCATAAGTGATGTTTCATCAATAACTGACACAACTTTAATCTCCTGCTTTTCAAAATGTTTTTCTTTAGCATTCACATTAATCGGAAACACACTCACAAACATTAGCATAAGTAATAATGCTGAACATATTTTACATTTCATATTTGTACACTCCTCTCTAATCCGCATAACTAACTTTAGAAAATGCTTTCACATCACTGCTATCATATGGAGATCCATTAGGTGCCTCCATACAAAATGTTTTGAATTTTTCTAACTTTGTTTTTCTTCCTGTATCAGCCTCCTTCGCATTTACCTGATTGTAACTGCCAAAACTTCCTGCTACAATTGCACCGACAAGTGTGCATGACGTAATTTTCTTAAAAACTTTATTCATTACGTTTCCCTCTCCTTCTTTACTTCGTAATTGATGTGTAATTTCTTACACTTTCTTTTGTCTACCAATCAATTTCTTGTTTCTAAAACTTTCTCAATTTTTTTACTGCATCAGGCTGTTTAGGCTGATAGAAGAAAAATCCACACAAAGAATTAGCATTTTTTTCTGCAGCATTATATGCAGCTTTTACTACCATCTTTTCTAATTGTTTTTTAATTTTCTTCATCCTTTGTTTCCTCCCTCCTCAATATTTTGTGTTATCCACACACTACCACATAAATCATGTCTGTGCCGTCAGTTGGTCATTTTTATATATGTTATTGGTCATATTTACAGTTTTGATTAAAAATACGCAGAAAAATACCTGCAAAACATATTTCATTCTGCAGGTATTCTTATAACTTATCATTTAATTAAATATTCTAATCATTTTGCATATAACATAACCATGACATGAAACTCCTTGTCATCATACTCATAGTCAATATTGCCCGAATATTTTTTTATGACATCTTTAACACTTTCCAAACCTATTCCATGTAATTCTTTATCTTGTTTCGTTGTTTTTATTTTATATCCCTCTATATTTATTTCTCTGTTATAACTGTTTTTTATGTCAATATATATATATGATTTTTCGTCTTTAAAAAACAGATTAATATACTTATCGGAATCTGTTTTTGCAGCAGCTTCTATCGCGTTGTCAAGGAGATTACCAAGAATCACAACCATATCATCATCTTCTATCCCCATATCTGATGCAATTTGTATATCATATATAATATTGATTCCGTTGTCAGCCGCCTGAGACAATTTATAATTAATGATACTATCAATTACAATATTACCTGTCTGACTATATACCTTAATATCATTTATTCTGCTGATAAGTCCGGATATATAATTGAGCGCCCTATTATTTTCACCTCTCTCGATCAGCTCGGATGCAACACTAAGCTTATTGGTTATATCATGTCGGAATTTCCGTAATTCTCTCTCATTATCTTGAATCTTTTCCGCATGCTTTACATAATACTCTTTTTCTGCCATCAAAATACCTGATTTTGTTTTTTCCTGAAATGCCACCCCCAACAAATCATATAAAAATATCATCAAAAAAAATACGGTCAAACTAAATATAAGCGACAATATAAAAACTACTTTACTGAAATTTTTCTGCTGTAAAAAAATAATTTCAAAAGCAATTGTAATAATAGGCACTGCAATAAAAACAATTAAAAATGGTTTAGAAACTTTCATTTTACTGTTCAGATGTCTAAATCGTTCAACCACAAATGCCATAGCCAAATAAATAATTAACGCTAAAAACAATCCAACATAATCATCATTATATGCTTTTTTATTGATAACAAGTACATCTATTCTTACTACTATAAGAAATGCTATCATTTCAGCAAATATTTTCAATGCAAGTACACAAAATGTGCATATTAATTTTTTTACAATCGAAGCCCTATAACACGCTGCAACAAAAAAAATAACTAAAAATGCTACTGTCATATTAACAAGTGCATACGGAAAATAAAATGTTGTTATATAAGCAAGCACAATTTTTAACACAACTGCCAAACGTAGAAATCTCTTACTGTAATCATATTCACAAAAAAATGCATTCATATATTTTAATACAATATATGTATCAAATATATATAATATAAGAATAAAAATACTTTCAAGGAAACCTAACATCTGCTATCCTCCTTTGCAATTTGCATAACTTTTTCACGAATCTCTTTTCTCCTTGACTGACTTATAGAAAATTCTCTTCCGTCATGTAATATAACTCTTTCATATTCAAGTTTTCTGATATAATCATAATTAACAATAACAGATTTATGTATGTACAAAAATCGGTTCGCTTTTACCATTGAATATATATCATCCATCAGTCCATATATTTCGTCAGATTCTTTTATCATATCAATTCGAATTTTTTTTCCCATTCTTTCAAAACAAATTATATCTGAAATATATGTGTTTATATGCTCACCCTTTTTGCTATAAGTAAATATAGTTTGCTTTTTTTTGTAATATCTAATGTATTTATCAATAATATCACTTATTTTGTCATAATCAACCGGCTTGTCAACAAATCCTAAAAGCTGTGTATTAAGTAACTGCCTGAAATATCCGTCTTTCGAGGATATAAAAGCAATTTTAGCAGTAATATTTCCCAGTTCATCATGAATATAATTTGCAACTTCGATTCCATTCATTGCAGGCATTTCAATATCAAGAAATATTAAATCATAAACATTATCTTTTACAGCATCACATAGTTTTCTTCCATCATTATAAATGTCTATACTATAATCATACTCTCTTTCAGCTGCAAGTTTTTGCAGTAATACTTCAAGCTTCGAACATATAACATCTTCATCATCACATATTGCTATATTAATAAACATTTCTCTTCCCTACACTTTCACCTATTTGCGATAATGCCAATATACAATTCGCCAACATAATACTTTTTGTCACAATTATAACTTCAAACCACCAACAACAACTTATTGCAATTACAACACCGACTCCCCATATAAACAATGCTTTTTTTCTATATATTTTTTTTTCGAGTGAATCTAATGGTTTATTTTTGCACTCTACAGGAGACATTATAAGTATAATCGCAGCAGAAATACATAAGCCTAATATAATTACCCCATTTGAAAAATCAATATTTTTCAATACTATTGCACTCCCTGCCAAAACAGTACATGTCATCATGTAACATCTGACTGGTGTTGGAGCATGATACCCGCCGGCATATTTTCTAAGCGTCATAAAACTAATCGTAAAAAACATAACTCCTATTAATTCACCAAATATAATACCAATTAATATTATAGTAAATACATTAATAATTAACGAAATTAATTCTTTCAGCCCAAATAAATAGATTATCTTATCTTCTTCTGATATAAGCTCCTCTTTGTGCAAATTTTCAACTAGTTTTGTTATCATATTATTCATTTTCCATACCTCCTAATATGATAACAAAACTACTATATTACTCAAACTTCGCACATAAATTTTAGCTATGCACCTTGAAAATTCAATACCTGG
>OFMT01001547.1_pt1 | contig 15997 bp, 16 predicted proteins | sample 1541891 | NCBI WGS metagenome assembly OFMT01 (sample SAMN04209230, study PRJEB22552) | human gut metagenome | biome: gut; material: feces | host: Homo sapiens | place: USA: Oklahoma | reverse complement strand
GATTGGCCTGGTATTCTGTATTATCCGTCATATTGTAGAGTGTATCATCTTGCATCGGAGCCATTTTCAGCTGGGAACGATGCAGGATGATATGCCCTAATTCATGGGCGGCAACGATCATCTTTTCTTCTTCTGAAAGGAAACTGCTGATCATGACATAGATCGTCTTGCAGCTCATAAAACAATATCCTTTCAGTGTCTTATATCTGGAAGTTTCCCCGACAACAATGTTCATCTGATCCATGATCTCAAATGGATCTCGGGTTCCATATTTCTTGATTAATTTCTTTGTTTCTGTATATATGTAAGTGTTTCTCAAATAAATCACCTCAAAAGTAAAAAATAAAAAGGGCAGAAATATCCTTGTAACTATAAGGTAACAGATTAGGTGTACAATAATCCCGCCTTCTATTATTTTTCCTCTTGGTTTTTCAGATATTTTTTCGGTGTAAATTTCTTTGCACGTCTTTTGGAATCCAGATAAAGGCTCTGGATCTCATCCATAAAAGCTATTTTATCTTCGTCTGTCAGTGATCCACCGGCAAACATAGCTGCAGCCTGTTCCAGGATCTGCTGAGCCTGTTTGGCACCACGGTTACCAAACTGTTCGGATGCTTCTGTGATAAAAGCTTCATCCTCACTCATGAGATAAGAAACGTCACACTGTAATGCATCTGCCAGTTTCTGATACAGAACATTTTGTTTTGGGAAACGTCCTTCCACTTCCCAGGATCGAATGGTCCTATATGAAACGCCAACCATGCTGGCCAGTTCCTGCTGACTCATCTTTTTTTCTTTTCTTAATGATCTTACTTTTTCACCGAATGTCATAAACATACCTCTTTCTAAGCCTTGTCTTATAAGTTTCATTAGCCGCCTCAAGGCAAAACGGGAAATGTGTCTCCTGAAAATTAAAAATTAATCTTGACAAAGGGAAATATCTCTCCTATAATGTGAATCACAGATAAGGGAAACATCTTTCCTATAAGATACACAATATTTCCTCTTTTGTCAATGAATATGTGAAATGAATTTCCTGTATTTTGAAGAAAACAGGAAAGATAGACAGTCATTGATAGTTAAAATGGGATACATGTTACAAAAAGAGGAAAGACGTATGGGAGGTGGCAATGTGAGTCAGGATCAGACTTCTATTATCTGTATTGATCTGAAGTCCTTTTATGCTTCTGTAGAATGCGTAGAGCGTGGGCTGAATCCATTTAAAGCAAACCTGGTGGTTGCAGATCCGACCAGATCAAAGTCAACAATCTGTCTGGCAATCACTCCGGCTATGAAGGCTCTTGGCATCAAGAATCGGTGCCGGATCCATGAGATACCGGATTGTGTGAAGTACATTACAGCCATGCCGAGGATGCAGCTGTACATGGATTATTCCGCAAAGATCTATGGAATCTATCTGCGGTATGTCTCAAAAGAAGATATCCATGTGTACAGTGTTGATGAGTGTTTTATTGATGTGACAAACTATCTGCAGCTTTATCATCTCACTGCAAAAGAAATGGCGATAAAGCTTATGCAGGCAGTCATGGAGGAAACTGGCATCACTGCAACTGCAGGTGTGGGAACCAATCTGTATCTTGCTAAGATCGCAATGGATATCGTAGCAAAGCATGTGGATGACCATATTGGAATCCTGGATGAATTCTCTTACAGAGAGCAGCTATGGGATCATAAACCATTAAGTGACTTCTGGAGGATTGGATCCCGGACTGAAAAAAAACTGGCCGATTATGGAATCCATACGATGGGCGATATTGCAATGGCTTCTTTAAGATCCGAAGACTGGCTGTATAAGATGTTTGGGATTGATGCAGAGCTGTTGATCGATCATGCATGGGGATATGAAACGTGCCGGATGAGTGACATCAAGAACTATCATTCGGAGGAACACAGCCTTTCAAATGGTCAGGTGCTGATGCGAAATTATTCTTTTGACGAAGCACTTGTGATCGTAAGGGAAATGACAGATAATCTGGTCCTGGATCTGTTTGAAAAAGGACTGGTAACAAGCTCTCTCACCTTATGGATCGCCTATGACCACAGGTATGAGCATGAGGCATCCAAAGGAACCGTAAAACTCGAAAGAGAAAGTAACAGTTCCAAAAAGATCATAGATGCAGTGGAAGATTTATATCTCAGGATTGCAGACAGATATACCGGAATCCGAAGAATCGAGGTGTGTGCGAACAGGGTTGCTCCTGAAAGTTATGTGCAGTACAGCCTGTTTGATGATCCCAAACAGACTGATAAAGAACGGCATTTACAGGAAGCAGTATTGAATGTAAAGCAGCGTTATGGAAAGAATGCGATCATGCGTGGATCTAACCTGCTAGAGTGTTCTACTTATCGAGAACGCAATGAACAGATTGGTGGTCACCGTGCTTAGAGGAGGTGCAAAAAGTGCTGGCAAGTGCATATCAACCGTATTTATATTTACCAAGACCGGTTTCCAGGAGACATCCCATGGATGTAGGACGCAGGGCAAAACAGTTTGCTCCATTTGCGGCACTTCGTGGACTGGATGAAACGATCCGGCAACAGGAAATCATTTACGAACCGAAAAGAGATTTATCTGAGGAAAAGAAAAATGAGCTGGATATGAAATTAAGGATCCTGGTATATGGAATGAAGATACAGGCAACTTATTTTCAAAAGTCATGGAAGAATCCATTAATTGGTCAGTACCATACATTATCTGGAACCGTAGAATTTTTTGATCCATCAGTCCACTTACGGATTGATGATACCGAGATCCAGATCCAGGACATCTGTGATCTGACTGGTGATGTATTTGAAACTATTGAAATATCATGTTAATTAATCACAGCGGAATTTTTTATACCGGAAAGAGTGTGTGGTAGCTGGTGGAAGGATAAAAAAAGATGCACAGATCGACAAAGCAGATCTGATCAGAATAAAAATCGTGCTGTTCGTGCAGCTTTGGCACTTACGGAATGGATGGCATGATGCTCATAAGGCGGATTTGATTTCCCTTTGGTCCGTTGAGTAATAAATGGAGAAATATCTTATTGCTTAAAGGAGGAAGCCTATATGGGATCAGGTGCTATTAAATGGCATGTACACTGCTCTGTATGCGGAGCATTTATTGAAAAGAGCGCACAAAGCGATTCAGAAGTGGAGTGCAAAAAATGTCGCAGTACATTGGAGATATTTGTAAAGGATGATATGGTGTCGGTTCGTCCGATCCACATCAGAGATGAACAATTAAAGTCCAGGATGCGGACGTATTCCCGAAAGATGATGAATCAGGGATCATAACAGAATAGAATGAGCTGTCTTTAGTAAGCGTTGGATTTGGCAAGAACCATCAAGAACGCACCAGACAGCAAGAGTTTGTCAAGGAGCTGAACCTGACTGGAATCACTAAGAGCCCGGCAAAACATTTACGGATACACTGCAAGATCAGAAGTATTTTCTGGTTTTGGAGATTGTTGAAGTATTTGTTTTGTCGGGCTTTTTTGACGTATTTCGAAAAATTTTTAAATTTTTTGTCGTACCCCACTGTAAAACAGGCTCTCAGCGTTTCGTTATATAGAGGTTGAATTCTTTTTTGCAAAAATAATTGTAAATAGAGATTTTGATAATATGACACAAAGGAGGAAGCAAAGATGACTGAAATCGAATACCAGGAATTTGTAAGGCATTGTCCTTACGATGCTATGGGCGATTATTCCATGTTTCGCAAAGAGCAAACAGAGAATAAATCAGAAGATGCACATAGCAACTGAATAAGCCAGGCAATCTGGCAAACTTAATCTAAACGCAGATACATGCGTTACAAAGGAGTCGCGGACTCCCGTTCAAAAAAAACGGGTGAGTTCGTGACCTCTTGTGCTGCAGTTCTTTATGTCTGTGCAGAAATTTCATAAAAGATGGAATGGACCACCCGGAGCCGAAAGGCAGAAAGGTGGTCTTTATGTTGACATTAAAAGAACTGAAGAAAATCGTGAAAGTTGCTGATATGGAGAAAAGAATCCCAAGCGTGAAATCCTTGAAAGAACACAAAGTTGTAGTAAAAGAAATGATCAATGCAGATACAACGATCTCTGTTTATGATCACGGATATGTGCTTTATACAGCGGGAAATCAATCAACCGTATTTCCGCTTCATAGTTGTGATGACTATGAATATGTGAGTGTAACTGGCGATAACAAGGAATTCAATAAAGAGTTCTTTGATAATGAAAACTGGTATATCCGTCTGCTGATGGAGGCTGAAGACCGTATGGCATACAGCCAGAGCAAAATCAGCACCAATCATGGTGTATTTTCTAACAGCGATGTTACAGATGATGCGGAGATTATGAGAGGATCTTCAAAAGATTTTGTTGACGATGTTATCGACAGAGAAATTCTGAATGCACTGATCAAGGAATTGACCGAGAGGCAAAAGACGGTACTCAATCTGATTTATTTCGAAGAAATGCGTCAGCAGGATGTCGCAGATTATCTGGGAATCAAACAGCAGAGTGTAAATGACCTCCTGAACAGGGCATTAAAAACGATGAAAAAAAAGGCGGAAAACGAAGAATTTTAAAAAAATTTCAAAAAAATTGAATCAGACCACTGTAAAACAGGCTCTGAGCGTTTCGTTATATGAAGGGTTTGCATAGAACACCTTCATGTACCTTGAAAAATGAATAGCCTGCCCGGAGTGATATTTGGTTTGAACATGCATAGAGCGAAAAGCTGCGTGTCTGCCAGAAGAAAACGTATCAGAGATGGAAACTGATATAGGAACGGATCTGGGAAAGAAAACAGGAAAACGCTTAAATCTTAAATCAAAATAAAATGTCTGAATCTAAAAAGAGGATGACAGTAGAAATCATGTGGCGGTATTTGTGACAAACAGGTACCGCCATATATTTGTGCTGTTATCTCAGCTTGTGCTGACTGTCCCAAATAGCGCAAATTTCAGGAAAGGAGGCGATCATCTTCGTATAAAAGATAATATGCAGAAACTAACAGATAACCATACACAAAAGAATCAGAAAGGAAGGATTTAAGAGAATGAACGTGAAAAAGAAAGCACGCAGGGTGATGTCCGGTTTATTGACTGCAGTAACGGTTCTATCGACGGTACTCTCTCCCGCAGTTGCCTATGCTTCTGATGATGCCGGATCTGTAAAAAAGATTCCGTATTATGAGGAGATCAAGGATCAGTTGGATGAAGATGAAGTGGTAACTGCAAAGGATTATGAGATCAAGGTTGGAGACAATTTCGATGTAAAGAGTGATTATACCGGTCTTACGATCCAGGATGACAGCAAAGTAAAAGTTACATTTCAGGAAGCAAAAGATACGGACGGGAATGACTTTTCTACCGATTATGCCAATTCCTATAAGGCAGTCTATTATGTAGAACCACAGACAACGGATCACCCAACCTACCAGATCAATCGAAAGATCGTGGTAAAAGAAGCGGATCAGCAGAAAGATTCGCAGTCAGAAAGTTCTTCTGATCAGGATGCTGGTTCTTCCGATAAGACAGAAACAGAGGATTCTGAGGCTGACTCGTCTACAGAGGAAACTGGTGCTGCTGAAACGGAGAGCAAAACAGAACTGACAGAAAAAGAATTTGATGCAGAGATCGAAGCAACGGAGGATCAGGAGACCGTTGATCCGGAAACAGGGATCACACTCTCAGAGGTTATGCAGGAAGCTGTTGACCAGGAAGTTGCTCTTGCAGATCTTGAAGCAGGCGAAAGTATTACTTTTGATATGCCAATGATGCTTGCTTCCGGTGAAACAGGAACAAAATCAGTCACAGTTACAGCCGGCTCCTGGTACTATTACGCAGACTATGGATTAGGTTCTTATCTGACTTGTCCATATTATGTGAAATGGGGAAGCATCAATGCGACAGCATACTGTGTTGAACCATCGAAAAAAGGACCGGGAAATGGAACTTATACAATCCAGAAACTTGCCGATGGAAAGACACTTGCAAAGGTCTGCTATTACGGAACAAAAGCAAGTGATGAGAATGGTTTCTTCGATGAGAAACATCCGGATTTTCCGGCAGGAAAGAGATTCATCATTACCCATCTTGCAGCAGCTTATGCAAATGGATCCAGTGACTGGGCATCCGGAACTAATGCAACAGGAAAGAACCTGGCAATGGAGCTTTACAATTATTGTGTAAATATGCCGGACATTCCGTCTGTAGATATGAGCTTTTCCGAATCTAATGTAAAGGCTTATGTGGAAGGAAACAGCCAGCGAACAAGCGTGATCACATTCAAAGCAGATAAACTGCAGACAATCACATTTAAGTTGCCAAGCGGTGTAAAGCTTGTAAATGTGACAACCGGTAAAACCAGTGCTGCAGGAGCAAGTGTAGAAATCAGTGGAGGTACACAGTTTTATCTGACAGCACCACTTGATCAGGCAGAGAGCGTCAGTGCTACATTTTCTTCTCGGATGAAGGGAAGCATTGATAAAGAATACTCTGCTTACAAGATTGTAACAGGATCTGGAACACAGGACCTGGCTCTTGTTTTCGGTGAAGGTGTCGGAAATGAGAAATATGTGGATTTTAAAGTAACCTGGACAAAAGAATGCAAGGTATCCATTGTAAAGAAAGACCAGGATACAGGCAACGCACTGGCTGGTGCAGTGTACGGGATCTATTCCGATGCTGCATGTACAAAGCTGATTGCAGAGATGCCTGCAACTGATCAGAATGGTGCTTCACAGCTCACAATGGAAAAGACACAGGAAGTTGTTTATCTGAAAGAAATCTCTGTTCCAACAGGGTATCAGATCGATACAAAGTCTTATAATGTGACTCTTGCTATCGGAAAGACAACGACTAAAAATGTAACGGACAAACGAGTAAATGCAAAGCTCAACATTGCAAAACAGGATGCTGAGACAGGGAATGCAGCACAGGGTGATGCAACGCTGGAAGGTGCAGTATATGGCCTTTATGCAAGGGAAGATATTGTTCATCCGGATGGAAGAACCGGAACGATCCATAAGAAAGACAGCCTGATCACATCCCTGACAACGGATAAGAATGGCGAAGCTTCTGTATCGGATCTCTATCTTGGAAAGTATTATCTGAAAGAGCTTAGTGCTCCGGTGGGATACGTACTGGATCCGACAGAACATGATGTGGACTGTACTTACGAAGGTGCTACTGTTCCGACAGTAGAAAGAACTTCTGTATGTAAAGAAACTGTCATCAAACAGCCATTTCAGATCATCAAGGCAGCAAACAACGGAAAGACCGATGCAGATCTTCTGCAGGGAGTTGGTTTTTCAGCATGGCTTGTCAGTGATCTGAAAGTAAAAGCAGATGGAAGTTATGATTTTGATTCAGCCAGACCAGTTGTACTGACTGCAGATGGTCAGACAGAAATGTTTACCGATGAAAAAGGATATGCAAGATCGATTCCGCTTCCATATGGAACTTATGTGGTAAGAGAAACCACAAGCAAACACAACTATGCACCGGTTGATGATTTTGTAGTGAAGATCACAGAGAATCATCCGGATACACCGCAGACATGGCGAGTGCTTCTGGATAAAGAATTCAAAGCAAAATTAAAGATCATCAAAAAGGATGCAGAAACACAGAAATCTGTACTCCTGGCCAATACTGAGTTCAAGGTATACGACCTGGATAATCAGAAATATGTGGAACAGACAACATCCTATCCGAAGCCAACAGTACACAAATCTTATTTCACAAATGAGGAAGGATACCTGGTACTGCCAAAGAATCTGAAACCTGGTAACTACCGGATTGAGGAAGTGACGGCACCCGATGGGTACACGATATCCAAAAACTATGTGACAGTTGCCGTTGATACAGATACTGCTTATCTGACCGATCCTGTCACAGGAGATGCAGTCATTGATGTGGAATATACCAATGCCCCGGTCAAAGGTCAGTTAAAGATCTATAAACAGGGTGAAGTGTTAAAGGGATTTGATAAGGACTTCCAGTATGAAATGGCTGGACTTGCAGGTGCTGAATTTGAAGTCTATGCGGCAGAGGATATCTATACTGCCGATCATCAGGTAGATGCAGATGGACAGAGAACTCTGTATTTTGCAAAGGATGCACTGGTAGCAACCGTCACAACGGATGCAGATGGTTATGCAACCGTAAAGAATCTTCCACTTGGCAGGTACTATGTTAAAGAGAAGAATGCACCGGACACTTATGTGTTAAATACCGTGCTGGAAAATGTCGAATTTGCTTATGCGGATCAGGATACTGCAGTGATCGAGAAAGAAATCTCTGTCACAGATGAACGACAGAAAGTGTCGATTACTGTCGAAAAACAGGATGCTGAGATAGGCAATACAGTAGCCGGAGCAGTGTTCGGTATTTACAATGCAAAAGACATTCAGACGAAAGATGGAAAAGTGATCGTCAAAGCAGATACTCTTTTACAGGAAATGACTTCTGATGAAAAAGGTCAGGCAGCATGTACACTGGATCTTCCACTTGGAAGCTATTATGTAAAAGAACTGAAAGCACCAGATGGATTCGTATCTTCGGATGAAGTACTGAGATTTGATGCTTCTTATCAGGGGCAGGATGTACAGACAGTAACATTAAAATCCGTAAAGAAGAACCAGCCAACAACTGTTGAGCTCACAAAATCAGATGCAACAACCGGTGTAGAACTGGATGGAGCTTATCTGAAAGTAACGGATAAAGATGGAAATGTAGTAGATAGCTGGACATCTTCCAAAGATGCACCGCATGTGATCAAATATCTGAAAGTGGGTGAGACTTATACCCTCCATGAAGAATTTGCACCGCATGGTTATCTGGTAGCCAATGATGTGACATTCACAGTCAAAGATACCGGAGAGGTCCAGAAAGTGGAAATGAAGGATGAGGTACCGGTTGGTGAACTCATCATCAACAAAAAGGGAGAATTCTTGGATTCTGTTACACTGGTCGATAAAGTCAAAGGTGTGGTGGAACACATTTTCAACTATGTAACCGGAAAGCTGACAGATGTTACGTTTGAAGTCTATGCTGAGGAAGACATTAAGGCTGCCGATGGCGTCAGTGACGATTACTATAAAAAGGATGAACTGATTGCAACAATCAAGACAGATGAAACCGGTATTGCAAAACTGGAAAATCTTCCACTTGGTAAATACTATGTGAAAGAAACAGGAACTGCTTACGGTCATGTACTGGATGGTGAGATCCGTCATGTAGATCTGACTTACGTGGATCAGAATACACCGGTTGTAGTCTATGACAAAGACTGGCAGAACAACCGCCAGAGAGTAGAAGTCAGTGTACTTAAGAAAGAAAAAGATTCTGACCGTACATTGGAAGGCGCTATCTTTGGATTATTTGCCAAAGAAGACATTAAGTCTGAGACAACTGGTAAAGTCCTGATCGAAGCCGATGAGATCATTGAGCTGAAATCTACAGATGAAGAAGGAAAGATCACATTTGTTGCAGATCTTCCAATAGGAGCAACTTACTATGTAAAAGAGCTCTATGCACCGGACGGATTCGTAACCAACGATGAAGTAAAGGAATTTACTTTTGAGTATGCAGGCGAGGATCAGCCGGCAGTAACCTATGATTTTACCTTTGAGAATCAGCCAACCATTGTAGAATTTACCAAATCCAGTCTGACAACCGGAAAAGAACTTCCAGGATGTAAGCTGAAAGTGGTAGATGCTGATGGAAATATCGTGGATGAATGGACTTCCGGTAAAGAAGCACATGTGATCCGTGAGCTGACTGTCGGAAAAGAATACACACTGGTTGAAACAAAACCTGCTGATGGTTACGTGACAGCTGAAAGCGTGAAGTTCACGATCAAAGATACTGCCGATGTGCAGAAAGTTGAGATGAAGGATGATGTGACGAAGGTGAAAATCTCCAAACAGGATATCGCCGGAAAAGAACTTCCGGGAGCGAAACTCACAATCCTTGATCAGGATGGAAAAGTTGTGGAAAGCTGGACCAGTACAGAGAAAGCACATTACATCGAAATGCTTCCGATCGGAAAATACACTCTCCGTGAAGAAACAGCACCGGATGGCTATCTGGTTGCAAAAGATGTGGAATTCGAAGTAAAGGATACCAGTGTAGTACAGCATGTAACCATGGTGGATGAGGAAAAACCGGCAGAAAAGACACCGGAAGGTGGAAAACCTGTCAGTGATTCACCAAAGACTGGGGATAACACCAATCTGTGGCTGTGGTTTATGCTTCTCGGCATTGGTGCGACTGGTACAGGAGCCCTTGCATTTATGAGAAAAAAGAAACACTAATCAAATAAGAATGAGCGTTCATGGAAACCGAAAGGAATCTGTGGACGCTTTTTTAGATGGGAGAAACCATGAGAAATATCATTATTTTTGTTGCTCTTCTGGGAGCAGCGGCAATATTTACAGTTTTGTATTGTCTCATTGCTGCCGGAAGTCAGGCAGAGAAAAAACTGACAGAAATCATGAGAAAAGAGGAAGAACAGAATGAAGACAAATAAAGATCTGATCATAGAACCAAATGCAGCTATTGAGGGAAGAAAGTACAGCGAAGAAAAGCCATGGTCCTGCAAGTACTGTTACTGGTGGGAAGGTAAAAAGAAAGGCTGTAGCTTGAAACAGTGCCACTATCTGCTTTCGGAAAAGAAAAAAGCAGTAAAAACAACACCATGTGGTGGCTGTCCGTATGGAAAACATGTTCCATGCATCGGATATTGTATTGCCCGTCTTCATTCTGAAATGAAAGGAAAGAAAGGACGTGGGTAATTGCAGGAAGAAGTAAATCAGAAAGTGATCAGCCTGAGCATCCAGGGAGTCAAGATCACTGCCAGTGTGCTAAAAGCAGCCATTCGGAAGTTCCTGGAAATGGACAACCGGAGGAAACAGAAAGCAACGCAGGTGAAAATGGCTGAAAAGACCGGACGGGCCCAGGAGAAAGGAAGGGAAAAAGCCCGAAAAAAGATTGAAAAGAAAAAGCCACATGGAAAGCAGACCATCAAGCAGCTGAATGCACAGGGAGTACAGCTTTCCAACATAAAGATCACAGATGAAAATATCAAATCCTTTGACCGTGTGGCAAGAAAGTACGGGATTGATTACAGCCTGAAAAAAGAAGTCGGTGCGGATCCACCGAAATATCTGGTCTTCTTTAAGGCTAAAGATGTGGATGTGATGACAGCGGCTTTCCGGGAATATGCCGGAGTAGAACTGAAAAAGAAACAGGTGAAGAAACCATCTGTCAGAAAGAAACTGCAGAAATCTGTAGAAAGAAAAGCAAAGCACCGCCAGCGTGTGAAGCAGAGACAAAAATCCAGAGGTCAGGAACGATGATGCGGGAGAAATTACAGAAGGTCCAGATCAAACGGCTGGTGATCTTAAATCTCCCATATTTCTTTATCTTCTATGTAGCAGATAAAGGATCCTGGCTGTACCGGCATTGCCTGGGAGAAAGCATGGTCCAGAGACTTGGCGTGATGTTAGTCAATTTCCGACTGGCATTTTTAAGCTGGCTGCCAAGTATCGCTTTGCAGGATCTTACAGTAGGTGTTCTGGTTGCAGGTGCATTAAAACTGGTGGTCTACTATCGTTCTAAAAATGCAAAGAAGTTCCGACAAGGTGTGGAGTATGGATCTGCAAGATGGGGAAACAGAAAAGACATCGAACCCTTTATGGATCCGGTCTTTGAAAACAATGTCATCCTCACAGAAACGGAACGTCTGACCATGAACAGCCGGCCAAAAGCCCCAAAGTATGCCAGAAATAAGAATGTGATCGTCATCGGTGGTTCCGGATCCGGAAAGACAAGATTCTATGTAAAACCCAATCTTATGCAGATGACGGATCACGTGTCCTATGTGGTCACTGATCCGAAGGGAACGATCATCGTTGAATGCGGGAAGATGCTGGTAAATGGAGGATACCGGATCAAGGTATTAAATACGATCAACTTTAAAAAGTCCATGCATTACAATCCGTTCCATTATATCCGGAGTGAAAAAGACATCTTAAAGCTGGTCAATACCATTATTGCAAATACCAAAGGTGAAGGTGAAAAATCAACCGAAGATTTCTGGGTCAAGGCCGAACGTCTTTTGTATTCTGCACTGATCGGATACATCTGGTATGAGGCACCAGAGGAAGAACAGAACTTTTCTACTTTGCTGGAATTTATCAATGCCAGTGAGACCAGGGAGGATGATGAAGAATTTAAAAATGCAGTGGATGAATTGTTTGAAGAACTGGAAGCAGAAAATCCGGAACACTTTGCAGTAAGGCAATATCGCAAGTACAAGCTTGCAGCCGGTGTAGTAAGTTTGAAGAGACTTCTTAATCAATCAATTTTAAAGAGTTGGAGCTCCAAAATGATTAAAAAGTCTCTTGAGGCTTATTTTTTTACCTTAAAGACCAAAATTGTATTTTGTAAAAAACAATTTCAAAACATGTCCGTATTTTGTTTCGCCAGTACAGAGATTGTGTAAGGAACTTTAAAAAGATGACACGAAATCAAAAAAGATGCAGTAAGGGGGCTGTAAAAAGACCTCTGAGCATTTCGTTTAGTGTAAGAATCTTTTTTACTTCTTACACGAACCTTGAAAACGAAACAGCCTGCCCGTAGTGATACCAGAACTGAATAGGCATTCAGCGTGTCTTTTCTGGTTAATACGTCCCGGAAACATCAGCACCCGGTACAGGAACGGATATGGGATGAGAACAGGAATTTAATAAACAAAGGAAGGATGACATCTGACTATGACAGAGAAACAAGGATTCATGACAGCGTTGTATGAACGTCTTAGTCGTGATGATGAATTAAACGGAGAATCCAACAGTATTTCGAACCAGAAGAAACTGTTGGAACAATATGCAAAAGAACATGGATTTACCAATCTTGTTCATTTTACTGATGATGGTATCTCCGGCACAAGATTTGATCGTCCAGGTTTCCTTGCCATGATGAAAGAAGTGGAGTCAGGGAAAGTCGGAACGATTCTGATTAAAGATATGAGCCGAATGGGAAGAGATTATCTGAAAGTCGGACAATATATGGAGTTGCTGCGACAGAATAATGTTCGTCTGATTGCAGTCAACGAGAATGTAGACAGCTTCCGGGAGGACGATGATTTTACTCCATTTCGAAATATCATGAATGAATGGTATGCAAGGGATACCAGTAAAAAGATAAAATCCACTTTCAAGGCGAAAGGAAAATCCGGCAAGCATGTGGCAAGTACAACACCGTATGGGTATCTGAAAGACAAGGATGATCCGAATGTATGGATTGTTGATGAAGAAGCAGCTGTAGTTGTACGGAGAATCTTTCACATGACAATGGATGGGTACGGACCATATCAGATTGCCAGGGCACTGAAAGAGGATAAGGTTGAGATACCAGCGGTTCATATGGCAAAGAAAGATGCCGGTTTATGGAAAGGCAGAGTAGAAGAAATCAAAGATCCTTATGGCTGGGGCTCTTCTACTGTTGCAGGCATTCTGAAGAAAAGAGAGTATCTTGGTCATACAGTGAACTTCAAGACCAGAAAGCATTTCAAGGATAAGAAAAGCCATTATGTATCTGAGGATAACTGGACGGTGTTTGAGAACACGCAGGAAGCAATCATAGATCAGGAAACTTTTGACAATGTGCAGAGAATCCGAAGCAATGTGAGAAGATATCCAGATGGATGGGGAGAAGCCCACCCGCTGACAGGTCTGATGTATTGTGCAGACTGCGGTTCCAAAATGTATGTCCATCGGGTAAATAATGGCAAGCGAGTGCCACAATATACCTGTTCTGCATATTCTAAAGTTCCGGTTGGAACACTCTGCCAGACACAGCACAGAATTAATGCTGATGTGGTTATGGAGCTGATTAAGGAACTTTTAAAGGCTGTTGCGGAGTATTCACAGTTGAATCGTGAAGAATTTTTGGAGACAGTAAAAAAGGCACAGACTTCACAGCAGTCCAGTGAGATCACAAGATTGAAAAACAGATTAGCAGAAGCAAAAAAGCGTGTGCAGGAACTGGAAAAACTGATCTGCAGAATCTATGAGGACAATATTCTTGGCAAGCTGCCAGATGAACGATATACGATTCTTGACGGACAGTATTCTAAAGAACAGAAAGATTTGTCGGCAGAAATTGCAGATATGGAAGCTGAATTATCAGGCTATGAAGAAGGTCGCAGATCAGCGGAGAAGTTTATTGCTCTGGTTGATAAATACCAAAACATTGATGAATTGACCACTTACATGCTGAACGAATTTGTTGAAAAGATTGTGGTTCATGAGCGTGACCGAAAAGGAAGCATTGAGACAACTCAGGAAGTGGAAATCTATTTTAATTTCATTGGAAAATATTTACCGCCACATTTCGGTGAGGTGGAAATGACACCGGAAGAAATTGAAGAAATGAAGAAGCGGGAAGCCAGAAAAGACAGGCTTCATCAGAATTACTTGAAAAGAAAAGCAAATGGTAAGCAACAAGAATACTATGAACGGACAAAGGCAAAAAAGAAAGCTGAGATGGATGCAAAAAAAGAGGAAATCCGTCAGGAAGATATTGCAAAGGGTGTGTTCATTCCGGTATCACTGCTTCCGCCTGCAGAACCGAAGAAAGGAGTTGCATCAGCATGAGTAAATTAGAAAGAATTGTTCACGATGACAGCAATGGTCTGGATTATATCCTTGTCGGGGAAATTTATCTGCCACTGATCGCTGTACCGGAAGAAAAGCGTGATATTGGCTTTTATGGAAGCCTTCACAGAAACTATCTGAAAGACTACAAAAGTGGCTTATATTCCTATCTGACATTGACCGGAAAGCTCTGGACTTACCTCGCAGACTTAAATGAACAGTGTGTAGAACGCAGAGATTTTCTTATGAATCAGATCATGGAACAGGAAGGCATTACAGAGGAATTGAAAAGCAGAGATCAAATGGAATGGGTTCGCCAGGCAAACAATGTGAGAAGCCGGGTAGATGAAATCATTTTAAGTGAATTGGTTTATGTGTAGGAGGGGCTTATGAGATACCGGATTGAATATGCAGACGGGAGATGCTGTAGTTTTGCAAGCAGCAGAAAAGATTTGTTGGATTGGCTGAAAACATTGAAAGATGAAAAAGTTGTTGATATCCGTAAAGTGTACAAAAATGGTGTTACAGATTCTGTGATAGACAGCTATCGCAGTTATCTGAAACAGTGAAAGGGGTGGACAGTCATGGTAGTTGTAAAACTCATTATAAGGATTCTGTTATTGCCAGTGCGTATAAGCCTGACAATCGTACAGCTGGTGGTCATGTTCATTACATGGCTGTCCGCAACTGTATTTCATATCCTGTCTGGGATTATCTGTATCACAGCTATATTGGGATATGGATTCGGGCAGGAAACAGGCACAGAGATGATTAGGATGCTTGCGGTGGGGTTCTTACTGTATGTGCTACCTATCATTGCAAGTTGGTTTGTTGTGTGGCTGGAAACAATCAAAATCATATTGATGGGAGATTAAAAAGATGGAATTAACAGGAAAAATGGAAGAATTTATGAATGATCTTATCGGAGAAAGAATGGAGCAGGTCTATCAAGAAAAAGACGGACAGCAATATGATCCATTTAATGAAAAATTGGAAATGAAATTGCAAAAGATATTTCAGAAACTTTCAGACAAACAGAGAACAATTTTATTTGATTACATGACTGAAACATCAAATAAATGCAGTGATCTGAATGAATTCTATTACCGTATGGGATTAAGAGATGGATTGATGTTGAAAGAAGTAATTCAAGTCATGCTGGATGCATTGACGGTGTGATAAGTGTGAACGGAATGATTCAATAGCGGGAGTAAAGACAGTGGCAGTCATTATCGTAATCAAGTAATTAAGGAAAAAATGATTTATATATGCTATAATTCTTATGTGCAGAGATAGAACACTCTAACACAGGTAATATGGCAATATATAATGAATT
>OFMT01001535.1_pt1 | contig 16109 bp, 24 predicted proteins | sample 1541891 | NCBI WGS metagenome assembly OFMT01 (sample SAMN04209230, study PRJEB22552) | human gut metagenome | biome: gut; material: feces | host: Homo sapiens | place: USA: Oklahoma | reverse complement strand
AATACTCTCTTTTGGATTAAGGTATAGTTCTTTATAATCAACTATTTCTACAAATAAATTCTGTAAATCTTTGTTTTTCAGAATCTTATTATCATGATTTCCTTTTATTAAATGAATCCTACCATTTAACTGGCTATAATACTCCAATGTTTTAGTTGAGCCATACCAACTAATATCTCCCAAAAGATAAACATCATCATCTAAGCCAACTACTGAATTCCAATTATTTTTAATAGTTTCATCGTTCTCTTCTATTGTCTTAAATGGTCTAGCATCGAATGCCAATGCATTTGTGTGACCAATATGTAAGTCTGAAATATAATAATTCATAAGCTACTCACCACAACACTAAGTATATCAATAACGCCAACAATTAGTAATATTATATAAAATCTTGTTCCATGTATCCCTATTGATGAACAATAGGCTCCTAGAATACCCCAGCATAGAATATTCAAAATTGATAAAAATGTTTTCATAGCTCACCTACCCAATCCTCATAAATATTATCTGCATGTGCTTCAATGTCATCATGTAACGTCTCTTCTGGGTAATCAATAAGAGATTCTATTACATAAGAATCCATAACTAAACTTGATACTTTACTGTCTGACAACTGATATTTTGTTTTTAATGTATCTTTCAAAGCTTCAATATAAGTTTTGGCACTTTTCGTAAGTTTTAATGTATCCGTCATCGTTCTACTCCTGTAATTTTCGTGCTGAATAACAAATTTCTTTATATTTCATAACTGCATCATACACTTCATCTGGAATTATATTTTTATATTGTTTGACGACAATTTCTATAATTTTCTTTTTAGCAATGTTATATGAATTACTTGCTTCCTCTTCTGACTCGAAACGTCCCAAATAAATTTTTTCTCCATTAACTCCATTGCAACTTGCTATATATGCTCCGGACTTTATTTTTTGTACTCCTAAAGCATAATTACCTCTATCATTTTTTCTATCTAGCACAATTGTATTTAATCTATGGGGTAATAACAAACAGGTGTCGGGACTATATATTTTATTTCCAATAACTTTTATATCTTTGTCCAATTCAAGTGAGTCGTCCTTTGATAAGATATATTTATGTTCGCTGTACCATTTTGCAAAATTTTGATAATTTTTCCATTCGTCGCATACATAGCAATCAATATAATTTTGATTTTTAATATATTTATCGCTATAACATCTTGTTAACATAGATCCCCATTTTGTATATTCTTCTGTATGAGAAACACCAACTTTAGTTTTAAAAGGGCCATAACCTCTATAACCAACACCTAAATAAGTGGGAATATTATAGTTTATAATATTTCCTTTTTTGAAATATTGATAATAAGTGTGTCTCACAATAATTCCATCTTCGAATTGGATATCAATATCGTGGACATTTTTATATCTAATAATCTGCATCTTTAATCCTTGTTTATTAATATTTTCTTCTCCGGTTCGGTCTATTTTTTGCATAGTTAATTCACCCTTATAATCTGTTCATACAAACAAATATCCTTATCAGAAACTGCAAGATTTTGATGATAATGTCCAAAAATATTTTTTCTATAATCAACATTACACCTTATTTCTTCCAGATAATTAGTTAGTTTATCCGGCTTATATAATCCATGTGATAATAATGCTGCTGTAGAAGAAGCTGTACAATGTGTCAGGATAAAATCTACCTTATTATTATGTTCTGCCAGATTCTTTATTCCCTCATCCATCTCTTCTTGATTTGGCATTTCTCGCTCCCACCATGAAATGTGATTGATTCGATACATTTTATCCGGATCATCCCTCCATTCTTTTACTCTTGGATCGTCAATCTCTAATACCCCATCTGAAATATCATGACTTGCAGCCCCTCCAAAGGTAAAGAATTTTAAACCGTCTATATCAAATATCTGTCCTCTCATAAGATGAATTACTGATGGTTTAATAAAATGTACCTTACCACCATGCCATTCTTCTACTGGATAAGAATCTAATATATCGTAACATTCATGATTACCATCAATAAAAAGTGTTGTAAAACGCCTCTCCTCAAGCCAATTTAAATTCCATCTCTGTTGTGGTGAATCTCTCCATATCCCAAAATCTCCAAGAACAATTACATAGTCATCTTTAGTCATCTCTCTTTGCTCCGGGAACGAGTCCATATTTAATCTATGGATCCAATCCCCATGTGTATCACCTGTGATCCAAATTACTTCCACCACCTCCAACAATATGTAGCGATTGAAAATCCTATAAGAATCATGAAATATGCTACAGGTATCGCAAAAAACATTTTCATAATTGAAATCAATAAAATACACAAATCTAATTTTTTATCTGCAATCATGTTTAATATTCTTACTACTGGCAAAAGCATTAACTTCCAACCACTACATATAGCTCCAATTACTCCACATATAGCAGAAATCCATCCCATGGTTTGCTTAATCACTTAATTCCTCCTAAACTATCAATCCATTGTTTTACCTTGCCATTATCGTCAAATCTTAGAGCAATAGGCAACAAACGAGAAATGGTTTCCTGTACAGATCCATTATCATACAGCCAATCCATACTTCCTGAATAATCCATTGCAAGAGCTACTCTAGCCGTATGTTTTGTCATATCAATCTTGCTTCCCTTAGACATATCAATAAGTACTTTGCCAAGATTTTCATTGTGCTTAGACATATCAATTGTCTGTAACTTTTCTTCATATACAGGTTGCTGAGTTACAGCAGAAGATAACTCTACTGCTGCTTCCTCATCTTTTTTTCCGAATAATTTTCCCAAAAATCCCATTTTAGTTACTTCCTTTCTTACAAATTGCTTTTCTAATCCAATCTACAGGCACAACCATAAATGCTGTCACAAGGACTACAATCCACTGTTTAACATCCATTGGAGTTGTCTGTACTAGATTTCCTACAAAGTTACACAAAACTACAGCCATTGCAAAAATACCCAATGCGATATACACAAATAATTTGTTATTTTTAATTCCTTTGAAAAGATTCATACTATCTGTTCTAATAGTGAATCCATTAAATACTGCCATTAAACACAATAAAGCGAATCTCGCTGTCATAGCCGAAAGTTTTGTTGCAAACATATTTCCAACTGGACCAAATGTAATTACACCAAATAAAGCAATAAATACAATTGAACTTAATGTAATTCTCCCTTTCGCTCCACGGATAAATAATCCGGATCCTTTCATGATAGGCTCTTCATTCATATATTCCTCTTTTGGCGGTTCTCCACCAAAGCTTAATGAGTTAAGTGAATCCATGATGATATTTACAATAAGGATCTGAACTGCTGCTAATAGAGCGGAGCCACCAGAAATAATTGGAAATACCATACTTAAGATCAACAACGAAATATTGATAGGTAGCTGAAATTCAAGGAACATCATAATGTTATGCATAAATGTTCTACCAAGTTCGACTGCCTTTACCACACTTGCAAAATTATTGTCTGTCAAAACAATATCTGCTGCTTCTTTTGCTACATCAGATCCGTCTTGCATTCCAAAGCCTACATCTGCTTTCTTTAATGCGGGAGCATCGTTCACACCGTCACCGGTCATTGCCACAGACATTCCAATTTCTTGTGCTAATGTTACAAGGCGAAGCTTCGTATTCGGTGAGCATCTGGAAATTACTCTTAACTGTGGAATAATTTCTTTTACTTTTACATCTGACATTGCCTCAAACTCATCATTGGTAACTGCTAAGTCTCCAGGCTTATAAATGCCAGCTTCCATAGCAACAGCCTTAGCAGTCTCCATACAGTCACCAGTAATTTCAATTACCTGAATTCCAGCTTTATGAGCAATTTTTACTGCTTCTGGAACTTCATTCCTAACCGGGTCAACAACTCCAATGACTCCAAGGAGATTCATTTCATCGGGGAGACCATCATCAGTTTTATCTGAGATAGTCAATGCAATACATCTCATTGCCTTCTCTGTTAATCCCTTAATATGGCTCTTTAAAGCTTTTCTTTTTTCTTCTGTCAGCTCAGTTACAATGCCATCATTATCAAGATAAAATTTACACTTCTCAATTAATTTCTCTGGTGCGCCTTTATAAACAGTAAAATCATTTGCTCCATTATTTAAAGTAACTGCAGAGAATTTATTTTCACTACTAAATGGAACACGTTTCTTCATGATAGCTTTATTCTGTATTTTTTGTGCGTCTTCAGGAGAAAGCATATCAAGCACTGCTCGATCAATTGAATTGCCACCAGTGATATTCCCATTAGAATCAAACACTGCACTATTATTCATACAAATGTTTAAATCAATTAGCTCGTTGAGCGAACTTTCCTTATTAAAAATATCCTGACAGTTACCGTTAATCATAACTGTAGAAGTCATTTCACCTGTTGTGAGAGTTCCTGTCTTATCCGTACAAATTAAATTAACATACGCCAATTCAGGAATTTTACCAGTATTCTTCGCAAGAATATTGAATTTTTCCATTGTCGATACATTCTGTTTAGTTACAAGTTTTACAATGAGTGGCAGACCTTCCGGTACAGCCGCAACAATAATTGTCAATGCATTTGAGACATTCTGTGCTACCTTCTGAATACTTTCAAGAATACTTCCTGAGAAATACTGACTTAAGCTTCCAGCATTTAAGATACCTGTAATTGTCATAATTACAAATGCTAATACTGCCGCAATTGTTCCCCATTTTGAAATAAAATCACACAAATGATCCAGAGCAATATCAAGAGCTGTCTTAGGAGGCTCTAAAGTCTGCATTTTGACAAGAGTATCACCGTTAACTGTATTAACACCAACATCTGTAACAATCATTTTTCCTTCACCAGACATAATAACTGTTCCTGCAAAGAGAGAACACTGATCCGTATATGCAGCAGTAGATGTTGTTTTAACATGCTTATAATTAGCACTAGGAATTTTTCTACATTCTTTTGTCTCTCCATTGATAGCGGCGTTATTAACAGAAATTTCTCCATCAACAATAAATCCATCTGCAAAAATCTCTTGTCCAGTTCTCAATAGAACTAAATCACCTACTACCAGATCATCTTTATTAATTGTCTGTACGCTTCCATCTCGGACAACATCACAATATCTAACTGCCGTTTTTGCTCTTAGCTCTGCTGCAGATTTCTGTACGCCTAGACCTGTCTTAATAGCAATTCCAGTAACAATAGCTAAAACCACTATAATCATTACAGGTTCAGAAAGAGACATTACTCCCATAGCTCCTAAAACTAACTGGAATAAAGCAATTATTATTAGAATCATAGTAATTGGTTCAGTTAATGCTTCCTTAGCAAAATGATACCATTTTTTCAATTCAGGTTCCGGAAGCTTATTACTTCCATATGTAGTCCTACTAACCTCTACTTCGCTACTTTTTAATCCATTAAAATTCATTCTTAAATCTCTCCTAATACAATTCTTTCATTGACAGACATTACAAATTCTTCTATAGCTTTATAATTTGGTTTATCAGGCAATGAGGTATTCTTTGAATCATACTCAAGTCTTTTCTCTAACTCGTTTACCATTTCAAAAAATTCTGGGATAGGCTGACTGTTTGCATCCAAATATTCTCCATTACGTAGAGCCATAAGAAGCTCATGATCATCTTCTCTATATGTAATAATTTTGCCTTTTTCAAGAATATCAAAACACATAAGATACAATCTCACTAAATGGCACATATGCTTTCCTAACTTATTATGTTCTATGGCATGCTTATTTCTCTTCCCAATTTTGGAATAATCCCTAACAATGTTTTTCATTTCGGCCCACATCCCCTGATAATCATTCAAAGGGTAATGCTTCAACTGGATATCCATAAATACTTCTGTTTCATAATCTTCCTGAATACCTTTATCTACATAAAGCTTTATTGCATCTTCTGGAAAATTGAAATACTTTTCAGGGAAAGTATAAAAAGCATTCATAATACTATTAAGAACATGCTGCATTCTTTCTTCTTGTCCCAATTTCCTGGCAGATTTATTATCGAGCCTTCTTAGCTGGCTTGTAGCATAGCCTCCAAAAGAATAGATCGCTTTCTTAGATAAAAACATTTCAGCATTATCAAGAAGTTCTTGACCAATTGGATGAATATAAAGATAATGTTCTGGCTTCAATCCTATCAGCTCAATTGTGTTTGGGTTGCAGTTTGACAATAGAGTTATCAATTTATTAAAAGAATAGATTGTTGTATCTGTTGCTTCTTCCGTTACCTGATCAAAATTATGTGTAGGAATCAGGATTTCTTCTCTTTTATTTAAAGCACAACCCCTAATGTCCAGATCGGAGTTTTCTGTATCTGTACCATAAGCATGAGACCCACCTAAGCCTAATAGAATTATGTTACTCCCCAGGTGCTCATTCACTCTTAAGAAATCATAGTGTTTACTTTTCAATAACTTTTTGATTTTCTCTATTTTCATCAATTTCTCCTGTTGAATAATAATAATTTACTATATCGTCTAAGTTCCTTATCTCTTTTTCTAACTCTGCACACTTTTTCTTGCTATCACATGCCCATAACTGTTTTCGTAGCTTCGTTGCAACCTCAGATACCTTTTCTGCTTCTTCTGTTTTATCAATGGTTTCTATGACATCAACTTCAATTGGTTCTCCGCAAAATGGACAGAATTTAAGAGGGTAATAATAGTCTTCAGGCCATGTATCTTCCCAGTCTTGGACTTCTTCGCTTATGTAAAAGAAAATTCCAAAAGTTTCATCAGTTTTATAGTCACAACCATGGCATTCTATAGTTTCACAAGTTCTACATAAGTAGTTATCAGGATATTCATTAGAAATAACTATCCTAGGATTCTCTTCCAATGCTTTGCAACAGAATTTAGGTTTATAATATTTATAAGATGTGCTCCTATCTACAATTATTTGCTTTGCTTTTATTTCCATGTTTACACCTCAGATAATCTGTAAGTTTTCATCACCGATAAGCCATGCAGAATCTAAAATAAAATTTTCATATGGATCACCACCGTCATTCCAGAACTCATCCGATCCAACTTCCCAATCGCCCAATGTTCCAGCATTAAAGTTACCGTATAAATAATCTGCCACATATTCTAAAAACGCATCTGCAGCCTTATCATAATCTTCTTTTCTTATTGACTCTTCTACATCCGGCTCAAAATCAATCCATTTATGCTGTTCAATCAAAAAAGATTTAGCGTTGTCTCTTACTTTCAACAGTGAGTTTTTAATGTCTGTCAATGTTGCATCTTTCTTTTTTGCAATAATATAACTTGAAGACGAACTATTAGTAACAAATCCTCTTCTTATTTTCATTAACCATCTCTCCCTTCTCCTTCAGCAACTTCTATATCAGCAAATCCATTTACTTCCGTAATAGCATCTATTGCTTCACTCATAGAGTAATCATAATCATATACAGCATCACCCCATTCATCATAATAAGCATCGTTACTGTCCTTAATTACAATATATTCTCCATCAGGGTGCTTTTCTAAAATATCATCAACCCCATAAATGACCGCTCCGCACCAACTAGCACCAAGCTCACCAGACCAGTTTCTTTCATCATTTACACCAGTAACATCTAATACATCAAGATTGAACTGATCAATTATCTTCTGAGCTTTTTCTTTGTCAGCAATCCTTGCAAAGCAAATAATGAAACTGCTAGAGCTTGAATTAGTAACAAATCCTTTCCGTATTTTCATGAGCCCTCCTTTCTAGTGGCTCTCGCCACTAGATTTCTTATTCCACTTAGGTTTATCAGTTTTCATTTTATTTACATGTTTAGAAAAAGCAAGTGACTTCTTAGACTGCTTCATCCCATGTTTAACCATTCTAGTATGTTTCTTTCTGTTTTTATCTACTTTTGTCTCATACTCTTTGTTCCAGGAATTCTTTGATCTCATATTACATGTCCTCCATTGAATAAATTACTTTTTCTAAGCTTCTTTTTGATTTGAAACACTTCTTAAGCAAACACCACATAATGGCTTTTTCAGTATCATCTTCGTCTTCCCAATCATTTAAGACTACAGAAGTCTGTGTTCCATCTTTGAACCCTACAGTAGTTCTAATTTTCCCTGTAGCAATATCTTTTGTTCTTCCTACAAATGAAATATCATCTTTTGATAAGGTTTTATAAACATGTTCATCTTTAGGCATAATATATACATCAACACCCAAAGCATCTTTAATCTGACGTTCACAGCTTCTAAGCTCTTTATCGAGTACATGCTTATGATTAATAGTTTCTTGAGCCTTCTCTAAAGCTACAGCAATATCTTCTGGTGAGCAACAATATGTCATATTATTATCCTCCTTGTAATTGAAATACGGCATTGGTTCCAATTTAAACTTATTTTTTGTATGAAAACGATCAATCCGTCTTTTAATTTCCGGATCTTTGCAAATACCTGTACGAATATATCTATCTAATACTGCATAGGTAAATCCGAAGTTATCTTCATCTGATTTACCACATAACCCATCTGATGGTGTTTTCTCTACATATTTTATAGGTAGTCCTAAGTAATAACCGATTCTTTTTACTTCACTCTTTGTGAACTGAGCCAACGGTGAAAAGTCTCCTGCTGCGTCACCATATCTAGTGGAGTATCCGATGTAATCCTCACTAAGGTTACATGTATTAACCACTCTTCCATTGTGTGACTGTGATACCCCGTATAGAGTGGCCATTCTTAGTCTAGGAGCGAGATTAATTAATGTCTGATCTGTTACATTAAATGCAGCATCAATTTGATCAATAATATCATCATAAGCTGATCCAACATTAATGGTAAGATAATCAATGCCTAGTACATATTGGCAAATATCATAAGCCACATCAATATCATCCTGTTCACGATTTGGCATAATTACTCCAAGAACTTTGTCAGCTCCAATAGCTTCTACACATAACTCAGCAGCCACTAAAGAATCAACACCACCGGAGATACCTACTATAAAATTACATCCTGGGCCGTTCTCTTCTCTCCAATCTCTAATCCACTGAATACAATCATTTGTTGCTTTTTTTACATTAAACATTCTGTTCCTCCAATTTCCACAGTTCTACTTCAAAACTACTTAATTCTTCTTCTATAATCTTATAAACCACTTCCCAATCTGCTCCTCCTCTTCCGCAGCCTATTTTGTATGGGAGTGCAATGGTTGTCTTGTGAGGCCTGTTATCAGCATCAAACCAATAAACAGGTATTTGATGTCGAATGAAATTTAATCCATCTCGAAAAGCTTTAACATCAGTATACTGTTTTCCGTCATATCCATACATGTCTTGTGCAAATAAGGATAATATTCCTTGATTTTTCCTTCTGATAAAGTACTCGTCATATGTTCCAAGAAGTAATTCTGGATTAAATTCACGTAATTTACAGACGTTTCTATAATGTATATAAATACCTTCGTCATAATCTCTTAATGCTTTAGCAACTCCAGTATTCATTTCTCCTTGGCAATTAACTTGATGAATTATATAATCGGTCTGTGCATCTACAATGTTGCCTTCAATAATTCTAATCATAAATCTTTTCCTATAAATCCTGAAATGTAAACTTCTCGCCACAGGAGCAAATCACTTCTCCAATAGTTCCAATGCTTGTGGGAACAAATTGATATGTATATCTCCCGCCACAACATCCGCCAGCTCTCAATCTCTGTTCCATAGTTTTCAAACCATGTTTCTCAGCGTCATGTTTTAACTGCCACTCTCTGATTTTCTCTTGTTCTTTTTCTGAAATTGGAAATCCTCTATACAGATCCTCTTTCGCTTTTTTCAGTTCTGCTTCCATTCTCTGCATTTCAGAATCTTTATAATGCTCATCTTTGAGTTTCTTGTTTTCTTCTTCCAGATACTCAATACGTCTCTCTTTGTCAACTGTCTTGTCAATAATTCCTTGACAAAGATCTGAGATTGATGCGTTAAAAAAAATTCATTTAATTCCCTCCATTTAGTCTATTCCTGATCTTTTTGAATGTTTCTACATAACACATTTCACCATCTTTAAATACAGTTTTTAATGCCCCATCATAAACAAAGCTGTCATATCCATCTCTGCACCTTAATTCTCCATTTTCATCGTAATATACATGACAACATCCTTTATGAGATTTCTTTAAATGGCTTACATCTGTCTTTGGATCTTTGTAAATCATAATCGGTTGTTCGTTAACTTCTCCAAATGTAGCTTTCATAGCAATGCCGAACATATCTCTGGTTACAACGACCATACGTCCATCAGGTTCTACAACTGCCGAGAAACAAAAAGCCCCAACTCCAAATACAATGTTGTTTGCAGCGAATCCTTTCTTCTCAAGTTCTTCCCATACCTTTTTTACATTGTTAAGAGTACAGCCATCACCATAGATAATTCCAATATGAGGGTCCAGTACTTTGTAACCTTTGCTATTTACTGATCCTTCAAATGTATTCCAGAGTTTTTCGATAGTCTTAACTGAAATCTCTACCATATCACCAGAATCCGGACGAACCAAGAGCTTACCATTGTGCTGCATAATTTCTTTTTTGCAAGCTGGAAGAATATTGTCAATCATGTTCCAGTAATCATATGTATCAGATACCATGCTGAAAGATGCATTCGGATATAATTCTGTAAGTAGTCTTTTCACAAATGTAATTTCGTCTCCGTCCACAGCATAATTTGAAGCCATGACCGCATGTTCGGTAGAAATCGCACCAATTCCAATATGACTCACGCTACAGTCATTGAAATAATATTTGTCCAAATAATCAATTGCCGGGATCGTACTTGTCTTATCAAAGGATAATAGCCAAGCAACGGAGCATCTCTCTGCTTCTTCCATACAGGACATTCCACGCATTCCAAAGTCTGAGCAGGCCATTTCAGGTCTTAAAATGTCGTCGCAGGTCTTTTTATAGTAGAAATTTGCCAGTTCTCTGTACATATGTCCAATTGTTGCATGAGCACACGGCTTCCAAAGCTCAACCTGCAGAATACACTCAATCCACTGCACAACCCATGCAAAATCTAGATGTGTATTCGTGATTTCAATGCATGGCACTCCCATAGGCACTAATGTACCTTCCGGTAATGCACGGATCTGAATCGGAAGATACCCTAATTCGTGAAGTTTAAGGATTGGAGAAATATCGTAATTTCCTTCTCCTAACTGAATGTCCATACTAATTGTATAAAGTTCTTGAACTTCATCAGTGCTTAATTTAAAGAAATCTCTTTTAAAATATGTAATAAGATATTCTTTAATAAAAGCCTGCAGTCCGAAGAAAACCATATGATCCTGCTCCTTTAACATTGATCTTCTCGGAGTCCAATAAGAGACTAACTTCGTCAATCCTCTCGGAAACATATTGTGGTGTACTTGTTTGTAAGTATCGCTTAACAGAATTGCTAAGGTATCCATTATTTTTTATCCTCCTCTTTGTCGTTTACAATTTTATCAATCTGGTCTGTGATATAATCAACTACATTTTTACCAGTTTTGCCAATTGTTTGAATATTATCTGGTGTGATTTCATTTACAACTGCCATCGTATATATTGTTTCTGTATTAGGTGTCATGATTGTAATGATAGTCATTACAACACATCCGATAATTGATTTGCTAATAGTTTTTCTAAACTTAAATGGTTCGCTATATTCGGCTAATCCGGCAAAGAAAGCACCTATAGCAATAGATCCGCATATTCCTGCGATCACTCCAAGAAATGTCACTAGATTATCTGCTCTACTAGCGAAATAAATCAACCAAGGACTAATAATTGGTTCCATACTTTCTCATCTCCTTTATAATTTCCCTATCAAACAGCCCCAAGTAAAAGCAATCTGAAACATATGAGTTATCTGATCTTGAATTAAATTAATTTTCTTTTTATTGGCTTTCATATCATCTACTAACATATGTATCAATAAATTCATAACCAATAATAAAGGATTCCATTTACCGCCAATAATCATAAGCACAATTGTTGGTGGTAACATAATCATAAATGACCAACTAAAGCTATGCATAAACAACGCTGCTAAATAATCATATTTATATAATTTTCCTGGTGAATTCTTTTCCCACCATGATTTTTGTTTTGCAGATGCCAACCATCCTTGTAAATAATAATCGTCTACAATGTGGCAAAAAATCATTGTAAATAAAATAAATATTTTATATCCAATATTCATATTTCACCTTCATGAAATCGAGAATTTATCGAATTAAACTACATCATCTATTTCCAGGTCTGTTGTTTCGATAGCAATTTTAATAGTTGGCTTGTCTATTGCTTCACTGTTTGTTATTCTACTATACGATACAGTAATAAGATCTGATTCAGTATTAAATCTTTCAGCTACAACACTTACAATATCTTTCTCATTTAATTCGTAAATTGTTTTCATTTTTTATGCTCTCCTTTTATAATCATATCTCCAAGCTACAATATCTATATCGCTGCGTCATTCGTCACATGAGTTAGGTTCTTCTATAATCAACATAACTTTACTCATTATTGCTTTCTCCTGTAATTTCTCTTAAGCAAATACTTATATCATCTAACCTTTATCTAAACCTCTCAACCAGTTCAATCTTAGGACTTTCCAGATTTGTCAAAATCGTATCTGTCGTATAAATCTTCTCAATCAGTCCATTGCTTTTCAGAAGCTCACCATCATAAATAGTATTCTCACAATGAGTTACATAAAGATAAATCTTATTTACTCCTGTTTCTTTTAGTTTCTTAGCACTATAATAAAAAGTACCACCTCTGCTGCAGATATCATCTACAATAAGGATATCTTTACCTGGCAGTTGATTAATTTCACCTGATAAATCTAAACCTTTAATTTCTCCGGTCTCCCAATCTCTATTCTTAATACCGAAAGCATATGGAAGATGTACTGCTGAAGAATATCTTTTCATAGATCCTGCATCCGGATAAAACATCATAAGATTATCACTAGCAATCTTCTTGACAGTATCTTCAATCATTCGATTCGGTGACTCTACATGTACTTTATTAAATAATGCGGCAGATACATCAGAGTGAGGATCTAAAACTTCTACTCTTCCAAAATGTAATGAATTGATAGTCTGAGCAAAATATTTTAAAGTAAATAATTCGTTCTCATATTTAACTCGATCCATACGAGCATCTGGGATATAAGGCATATATAAATTAGGCACTACTCTATGATCCCAACAATATCTAGTAATATATTCAACTGCTGTTAATTCTTCCATTGATTCAAAGAACCATTCAATATTATCTCTACACCATCCTCCGATGGGTGGGATATTCTTAAATAAGAATGTCCCATCAGGATATTTGTCAAGTTTGATTTCTACGCCGTTTAATTTAATCATTCCAAATCTCCTTATAATCTATTTCTCGCTGCTCAATAATGTTATCTCTTGTAAAAATAATCTCAAAATCTGAAATCTGTTTCGTTCCAACAAGCTGAAATTCATAAATCTTATACCCAAGTTTCTGGAGTTCAAGAACATCGGTAAGACTGAACCAGTGTTTTAATGTTTCTTTTGACGGTGCTGCTGAAAACCACTGTTCCCCACCTTCTCTGTATAATTCACTATCTTCCATTGGCAGGTTTCTACTCAATCCTTCTGAGAGCTGGTCGAATACAGGATTCCATGTTCCATCAAAATTCCGCCACAGTCCATGTTTTTCAACTTGGTCTTCTACTCTATACCCAAAAATCATTTTTTTCTCCTACTACATTAATCCGCATCAAATCTTTGTGTTACTTTAACTTGATTAAATTAATCCACCTTATCCTTTACTTATGCTCAATATCACAGGTAGTTATTACAGACGGATTATTCAAATGATTACCATTGCAGAAATTATTAATAAAATCCACCTGTCTTTGAAAGTAATCAATAGATTCACATAATGAAGTTTTCGCTTCGCTTAATAATCCTGCGACAATTGTACTAATCTTAAACAGTTCATTTTCTTCATCATCATATTCAATACCATCTGCATGATTAAATGGACAAATCATCCCCTCATTTCTACATATAATAAAATCACCATTCTTTTTATAGATTGAACAAACTAAAATATCATCGTCATAATGTCCATCAAATTCCAAAATCTGCAATGTTTCCACATCATTTTTTGTAACGATTTTTGTTGTGATTGTTTCATCACAATCATTATCATATAAATAATTCTGAATATCCTCTAATGTAATTTCTTCTAATTTCTTCATTTCCACAGTATTTTCTCCTACCATCTTATTTCTCTCCTATCACATTAATCTGGCAACTTTTCATCACTTCTAAAGCTGCTTTATGCTTCTCCGGTGAAGTCCCGGCACAGCATGACGCATCAACTGTAATTTCTATATCCGGATAATGTGTTTTTAATACTAATGCATTAGTTACTACACAGATATCTGTGCATACACCAATAATTTCAACATCATAACAACATATCCAATGGCTTATATTCCATCTATATCCAAAAGTATTTTTAGGATAAATCTTTTCCATTGTTGAAAGTTCAACATTTAATTCTGGAATAATTTCATAGCCAGAAGTTCCTACAATACAATGTGACACTGGAAGTTTTTTGCCTTCTGGTGTTTCCAAATAATCATCGTAATGAGTATCAGTTGTAAAAATAATCACATCATCTCTTGATCTATATTCTTCCACTTTTTTCACTATATTCGGTACAACTGCCTGAGCTTCCGGTGTACCTAGCGAACCTGTCACAAAATCATTCTGAACATCAATAACAATCAAAATTTTCTTTTTATTTTCCACAAGTACTACCTCCAACAGTCATTCTCCCGAATGGGTACTCTACAACTCTATAGCTACAAAGAATCTCCATTTCTTTAACAACGTCTCCTTTACACATCTCTAATAAGACACCAACTTCTTCTGCTACTTTTTTAATTTCAACTTTTTTCTCTTCTGCTGAACTTAAGGTAATAGTTCTCATTCCTCTAGTATAATCAGAAGTCATATCATAAATATTATTTGGTATTTCAACTTTAAACCCGGCATCTTTTAGATCATTCATGTGTAAAATTAAATCATGAGTATATTCATCTTCTGCAAGCAATTCCATTAATTTAATTTCAGCTTCCTTATCAATCTTTTCAATACTTCTTTTCTCCCAAAGTTCTATAATTGACATATCATTTTCCTTTCTTGTAAAATTATTTAGCTCATTTTCTTTAAAATAAAAATCTCCTTCTTCTGATTCTTCATTGTAATAACTAGAGATATGTATTCTTATATTGTTAGAATAAACTGTTTTTACAACGCCTGTAGCACCTGCAATATCATATTGTTTATATTTTTTAGGCACTATTATTACTTGTACTATATCTCCTACTTGAAACATTTTTTACTCCTTTCTATTTATTAATCCACCCAGAGAGACTCGAACTCTCACGCTATTAAGCATTAGAACCTAAATCTAACGTGTCTGCCAATTCCACCATGGGTGGGTACAACTGGCAGTTCAACTGCCAATTGTTAATAATGAAAGCGACTATTATATTTACTTATTCACTACTTACCAGCCTTGTACAAACTAAGAGCCAAGTATAATCATGCTCATAAACTTTTACCAAGGATTTGATAAATCTTTATTCTTTATGCTTTATTCTTTAATCTTTAAACTGGGATAAACTTTGAATTTTGAATTTTAAGATTTGAGTTTTAATCTTTGAACTTTACAGTACTATGGCTATCTGCCTCATCCAATAATATAATATATTAAGCTTACAGGTCCTATACGACCACGTAATCCTAATCCATTTTGTATTTTATACTATTATCTACTGTATAAGTAATGCTGTGGTTTCTTTATTGTTTTATATATGTCTAACCCAGCTAAAAAGACATATAGATTATAGTTTAAAGTTTTCGATAAGCAGTGAATATATCTTAGTATGTAATTTCTATTTCTGTCAGAGAATTACTTACTGAAAGTGCCGCATCTACTTCAGCAGTGAACTCTGCAATTTCTGTTTCTAAATCCTCCATTTCTTTAAGAACACCAATTGGATCAACAAGTTCCATTGTCTGAG
>OFMT01001526.1_pt1 | contig 16165 bp, 15 predicted proteins | sample 1541891 | NCBI WGS metagenome assembly OFMT01 (sample SAMN04209230, study PRJEB22552) | human gut metagenome | biome: gut; material: feces | host: Homo sapiens | place: USA: Oklahoma | reverse complement strand
CCTCGCCCAGACCGCCGATGACGCTGTGCTCCTCGGCGGTGATGACCTTGCCGCACTCCTTGGCGGCCTTGAGGACGATCTCCTCATCCAGAGGCTTGATGGTGTGGATGTTGATGACCCGGGCGTGGATGCCTTCGGCAGCCAGCTGCTCGGCAGCCAGGCGGGCCTCGTTGACCATCAGGCCGGTGGCGATGATGGCAATGTCGCTGCCCTCGGTGATCTGCTCGCCCTTGCCCAGCTCAAAGTGGTAGGTGGCCTCATCGTGGAACACAGGCACAGCCAGACGGCCGAAGCGCAGGTAAACAGGGCCCTGCATGGCGTAAGCGGCACGCACAGCGGCGCGGGCCTCCACATCGTCTGCGGGGCAGATCACGGTCATGCCGGGCAGGCTGCGCATCAGGGCAAAGTCCTCGCAGCACTGGTGGGAAGCACCGTCCTCGCCCACAGAGATGCCGCCGTGGGTGGCACCGATCTTGACGTTCAGGCGGGGGTAGGCGATCGAGTTGCGGATCTGCTCAAAGGCACGGCCTGCGGCAAACATGGCAAAGCTGGAAACAAAGGGAACATAACCCATGGTGGCCAGACCTGCGGCCACGCCCATCATGTTGCCCTCTGCAATGCCGCAGTCGAAGTGACGGTCCGGGTGCGCCTTGCGGAACATGCCGGTCTTGGTGGCGGCAGCCAGGTCAGCGTCCAGCACCACCAGGTCGTCGTGGCCCTCGGCGGCCAGCTCTTTCAGGGTGTTGCCGTAGCTGTCACGGGTAGCGATCTTCTTCACTTCTGCCATCTTACTTGTCCTCCTCTTCCAGCGCGGCGTAAGCTGCATTCAGCTCCTGCATGGCCTGTGCGTATTCCTCATCGTTGGGGCCCTTGCCGTGCCAGTCAACGGAGTTCTCCATAAAGGAAACGCCCTTGCCCTTGAGGGTATCCAGAATGATGCAGGTGGGCTTTTCGTTCTCAGCGCGGAAAGCGGCGATGGCGCTCTCAATGGCATCAAGATCGTGGCCGTTGATGGTCAGCACGTTGAAGTTGAAGGCCTTCAGCTTCTCCTCCAGCGGGGCGCTGTTCATCACGGTCTCGGTGGTGCCGTCGATCTGCAGATGGTTGCGGTCCAGCATAACGCAGAGGTTGGACAGGCCATAGTGAGAAGCAAACATAAAGGCCTCCCAGCACTCGCCTTCTTCCACCTCGCCGTCACCCAGGATGGTGTAAACATTGATGGGCTTACCGGCGTGCTTGGCACCCAGTGCCATGCCGCAGGCGGCGCTCACGCCCTGACCCAGACTGCCGGTGGACATATCCACGCCCGGCACACTGTTCATGTTGGGGTGTCCCTGCAGGTAGCTGCCGATCTTGCGCAGGGTCTTGAGGTCCTCCACCGGGAAGAACCCACGCTCAGCCAGCGCGGCGTACAGCGCCGGGGCCGCATGGCCCTTGGAGAGCACCAGACGGTCGCGGTCAGGATTCTTGGGATCCTTCGGATCCACCTTCATCTCTACGAAATAGAGGTACGCCAGCACCTCGGCGATATCCAGGCTGCCGCCCGGATGGCCGCACTTGGCGCTGTGAGTGCCCTCGATCACGCCCATGCGGATGTGGCAGGCGTGTTTTGCCAGGGTAAGCTTTTCTGCATTTGTCATCTTTGGTCCTCCCGTATGAACCTCAGCGTTTGCATCGGATTATGGTACGCACCCGGGCCGTACGCCCCGATGCGCTATTTCTCAAGTCTATATTATCTATTCTATGCAAAAACGTCAAGGTTCTTTCGTCAAAATGTACATCCCTTGGCAAAATCGCTTGTAAATGTTCCCGTTTTTGTTGAAAATGCAGGGCCATTTTGCCCCCGCAAAACATTTTTGCAGCTTTTGGCCGGCTTGCTTTCTGATGCCGAATTGAATGCAGCCTCCGACAATGGTTATTCTCACACCAATGTCTGTAACAGTACATTTGCAGAAGGCCCCGGTGAAGATTCCTTTTATTACATCTACAAATTTCAAAAATCGGCAGACACCACCCCGTAACCATCCTCATCCGCTGAGCTTGACAAGGCGGCTTTGCATCTGCTATACTTTTTGCACACTTCCCGGCTGAAGCCGGGGCTTTGCGGGCCGAAGCCCGTGTTTCTCCCCGCAAGCATTATTTTGAAACAGACACCATGAAGGGGTCTGCCGCTGGCGCGCGTGCTGGCGGCAGGCCCTTTTTGTCTGTGCATTTTCAGGAGGAATCATTGATGAATACCAAGACCCGTTCCGCGACCCATGATCTGGTGCTGGCCGCACTGTTTCTGGCACTGGCCTTCGTGCTGCCCATGATCACCGGCCATGTGCCTCAGATCGGCAATATGCTCTGCCCCATGCACTTCCCGGTGCTGCTGGCTGGCTTTGTGCTGGGCGGCCCCTGGGGCCTGGCACTGGGCTTTGCCGCCCCGCTGCTCCGCTCGGTGCTGTTCGGGATGCCCCCGATGTACCCCATTGCCATCGCCATGGCCTTTGAGCTGGCCACGTACGGCGCTGTGGCCGGTTTCATGTACCGCAAGGTGCAGCACACCCTGCCCATGATCTATGCCACCCTTGTTACCTCAATGGTGGCAGGCCGCCTTGTCTGGGGTGCGGTGCGCTTTGTGCTGGCCGGTCTGTCCGGCTCCAGCTTCCCGTTCAGCGCGTTCCTGTCCGGTGCGGTGCTCACTGCCGTGCCCGGCATCGTGGCGCAGCTCATCCTCATTCCGCTGATCGTGGCTGCGCTGCAGAAAGCAAAGCTGACGACTTAAAACCCCTGCGCTGACCGAACCCACACAGCAAAAAAGCCCGGAACCGTACCTGCTATGGCGGCAGGTGGTTCCGGGCTTTTCAGTTCATATTACAGTGTGGCAGCAGCTGTAACAAAAAAAGAAGGAGAATCTTCAACCGGCAAATTGGAGAAGATCAGCCGGCAAAGCTTGCATTGACAGCGCGGCGGTTGCTCTGGTTGACAAAGTTCTTCTTTGCGCTCTCGAGCAGGCTTGCAAAAGCCAGGCCAATGCCGCAGTTATCGGACACGCCCTCGGTGACAGTCAGGTAAGCGTCCATCATAGTGTTGTCCAGAATAGCAGTGTTCTTGTTCATCATAATAAATATCCTCCGTATATCGGTAAATGTCATTGTGTTTTTTGGCAGGGCCTCTATCTCCCTGCATCCTCAAAGCGGAACCGTTCAGAACCCTTCGTTCTTTTGTTCCCCTCTCTGAGGATGGCCATATTATGCCACTCAATTATGAAATCGTTTTATAAATTCTATGAACAAACTATGAATTTAGTGATACATTTTTAACGTTCTTTCGTTCTTTGCGCAACTAGCACAAAACGTTTTTTATGAAAAATAAAGTTCTTGTATACATGGACGATTGAAACCTTGTTTGGAAAATTTTTTCGGATTTTCTCTCCGTTTTGCCCAGAATTTCTTCTGCAAAAGTGGATACTCTCATGCAAAATCCGTCAGAATCCGTCAATTTCCAACAGGACGAGGGCTTTCCTGTGCAAAATGCCCAGAAAAAAGTTCCAAACAAAAAGGCCGCCGTGCCAGCAGCACAGCAGCCTTTGAAAAGCCATTTCAGTTTTGCATCACTTGCACAGGAACGCCGGCAGGGGCTTGCCCTCCCTGCGCCACTGGTGATATTCCGCAGTGGCGGCAAATTCCACGTCACCGGCGGAGTTCAGGGCAGTTTCCACGGAATCCTGCACCACGCCGATAATAAAGCCGACACCGACCACCTGCATGGCGATATCATTGGAGATGCCAAACAGGGAGCAGGCCATGGGGATCAGCAGCAGAGAGCCGCCAGCCACGCCGGAAGCGCCGCAGGCACCCAGAGCGCTCATCACGGAAAGAAGGATGGCGGCGGGCAGGGACACCTGAATGCCCAGCGTATTGGCCGCTGCCAGCGTCATAATGGTAATGGTGATGGCGGCACCATCCATATTGATGGTAGCGCCCAGCGGGATGGAGACGGAATACATATCCTTATCCAGCCCCAGCTTTTCGCACAGATCCATATTGACCGGGATGTTGGCGGCAGAGCTGCGGGTGAAGAAGGCGGTCAGGCCGGATTCACGCAGGCAGCGGAGCACCAGCGGATACGGGTTGCAGTGCAGATACACAAAGATGATAAAGGGCGAGACGACCAGTGCCATAAAGAGCATGGTGCCCACCAGCAGGAGCAGCAGCCTGCCGTACTGGGTAAAGATGGACAGGCCGTTGCTGGACACGTTGGTGTACACAAGGCCCATGATGCCGAAGGGTGCCAGATTGATGATCCAGCGGACGATCTGGGAGACTGCATCTGCGGTGTTCGCCAGGAACAGCTTGGTGCTGTCCGCGCCGTACTTCTTCATGGCCAGACCGAACAGGCAGGCCCAGAACAGGATGCCGATGTAATTGCCGTTCAGCAGGGCACTGACGGGGTTTGCCACAAAGTTGGTGAGCAGGGTGTTCATCACCTCGCCCAGACCCTGGGGCACCACCTCGGATTCTGCCGCCTCAGCCAGAACGACGGTCTGAGGGAACAGGAAGCTGGTCACCACCGCAATGGCGGCGGCCAGGAAGGTGGTGAGCATGTACAGCCAGATGACCGTGCCAAAGCGCCGGTCCAGCCTGGACGTGCCCTGCGCCAGCGCACTGGCCACGATAACGAACACCAGCACCGGGGCAATGCCCTTCAGGGCACCCACGAACAGGCTGCCGAACTCTTCCACCCAGCCCGCACCGGGCACCGCCAGTGCCAGCACCGCACCGACCACAAGGCCGATGACGATGCGCAGGATCAGGCTGGTGGCGTTGTACCTTGCCGCAACCGCTTTCAACGTTTTCATAACTTTTCTACTCCCCTATCCAGATTGTGCGCCTATTGCGCACAGTTTTCCCATTCCTCTACACGGAACAAGTACGATTATACGCCTCGCAGGCCAAAAAGTCAAAGATTTTACCCGCTTTTTTTGTTTTTCATTTCAACATATACAGACACGAGCTTTTTTCACTGTCCGTGCGCAGAATACAGTTCCACAAAAAGAGACCGCACCCCGTGTGTTTCGGGATGCGGTCTGTTCCTGTTTTAGTCGAGATAGGACACCTTGCCGGGTACAAAGCCCTGAATGCCCATGCCGGGCGCGTCGGAGACGGTGATGTTCTTTTCGTCGAACACGGCACCGCCGAGGATGTGGTCCTCGCTGCAGAGCACCGGGCCGTCGAGGTCGATCTTGGTGATGATCTTCTTGGCACAGGCCAGCTCCACAGCGGCGTTGACCGAGATCTTTGCTTCCAGCATACAGCCGATCATGCACTCCACGCCGTACACCTCAGCGGCGGCGGCAATGCGCAGGGCATTGGTGATGCCGCCGCACTTCATCAGCTTGATGTTCACAAGGTCGGCCGCGCCGGTCTGCATGATCCGCAGGGCATCTGCCGGGCTGAACACGCTCTCGTCGGCCAGCACGGGCACATCGGCATGGCGGGTGACATACTGCATCCCCTCAAGGTCTGCGGCGGGCACGGGCTGCTCCACGAACTCAATGTCCAGCCCCTTCTCCTGCATCTGGTTCAGGATGCGGACCGCCTGCTTGGCGTTCCAGGCCTGATTGGCATCGATGCGGAGCTTGATGTCCCGGCCCACGGCCTGCCGCACCGCGGCAAGGCGGGCCACATCCAGCTCCGGGTCAATGCCAACCTTGACCTTCAGGCAGTCGTAGCCCCGCTGGACGGCGGCGCGGGCATCCCGGGCCATCTCCTCGGGCGGGTTGACACTGATGGTGATATCGGTCACGATGTTTTTGCGGGCACCGCCCAGCATCCGGTAAACAGGGGCGCTGTACTTCTGGCCCAGCAGATCCCACAGGGCCATGTCCACAGCGGCCTTGGCGCTGGTGTTGTGGACAAGCGCCTTCTGCACAGCGGCGGTCAGATCCTCAAATTCATCAAGGTCGCGGCCCAGCAGGGCAGGGGCGATATGATCCCGAATGGCACCGAGGATGGCACCGGTGGTGTCGCCGGTGATGACACCGGTCGGGGGTGCTTCGCCGTAGCCCACCGCACCGGTATCGGTGTGGAGCTCCACGATAACATCCTCAACGCTGTTCACAGTGCGCAGTGCCGTTTTGAACGGCACCCGCAGCGGGGTGGAAATGCGGCCCAACCGCACCTGTGTGATCTTCATAGTCCCGTCCTCCTTCTTATTCCAGCGGCAGATTTGCCAGCTTGACAATGGCGTTTGCAATGATCTGGGCGTTCTGCACCAGACGTTCCAGATCGATGCATTCATCGGGCTGATGCTCTGTGACCGGGTCACCCGCGAACAGGGGGCCAAAAGCCACCACATTGGGCAGCATCTTGGCGTAGGTGCCGCCGCCGATGCACTTGGGCGGGGCATTGTCGCCGGTGGCATCCCGGTAAACCTCCAGCAGGGCGCTGACCAGCGGGGTCTCGGCAGGGTAGTAGAGCTTTTCCTTGTGCACCTGCCCATCCAGCGCCCAGCCTGCGGCCTCAAAGGCGGCCTGCACAGCGGGCTGGCAGTCTGCCCGTTCCATGGTCACGGGATAGCGGTAGTTCAGCTTGACCCACAGATGCTGCGCGTCGCCCTCGATCAGCCCCCAGTTGCAGCTCATGGGGCCGGAGAGCGCATCCTCCAGCCGATGGCCCAGCAGGCGCTCGCCGTAGGGGTCGGTGCCCAGCTTCTCGGCCAGGAAGTGCACGGCCTGCTTGGCATCCCCCTCCAGCGGCAGCCGGTCAAGGTAGCACACCAGCCGCCCGATGGCGTTTTCGCCCTGCTCCGGGTGGCTGCCATGGGCCGAAACGCCCACCGCTTCCACCTGATAGCCGCCGGGGATGGCTGTCACGGTGATGTGCTCCGCATCCGGCAGGGAGGCCCCCGCCGGGGCGGTCAGCACAGCGCAGGCGTAGTCCGGCACCACATTGCCGGCCACGCCGCCCTGCACCCTGCTCAGCTGCCAGGCCCCGGTCTGGTGCAGCTGCACGGCATAGCTCTCGTTCAGGATGCCCTTTTCGCCGTTGATGAGCGGATACTCGCCGTCCGGGGTGAAACCCAGCACCGGGATCTCCCCGCCGTGGGCCTTGTAGTACAGCACGTCCCGGTCGTTGGTCTCCTCGTTCAGGCCGAACAGCAGCCGGACACGGCGGTTGAGCGGAATGCCCAGATCCCGGATGGCTTTCAGCGCGAACAGGCTGGCCACCACCGGGCCTTTGTCATCAATGGAACCCCGGCCATACAGCCTGCCGCCCTCGATCTCGGCGGCGTAGGGCGGGTGATGCCAGCCCTCGCCCTCGGGCACCACGTCCAGATGCCCCAGCACCGCCACCATCTCGTCCCCGGTGCCGATCTCGCACCAGCCGATGTACCGATCCATGTCGGTGGTCTCAAAGCCCAGCTCATGGCAGAGGGTCAGCGCCTCGGCAAAGCAGGCATCCACCTCCTCGCCAAAGGGCTTGCCCGGCAGCGGGTCGGCCTCCACACTGCGCCTGTGCACCAGCCGCTGGAGCGCCGCCACCATCTGGGGCCGCAGCGCCGCCACGGCCTCGTTCAGTTTTTTGTCCATACGTTCCACCCCTTTTGTGATTCATTTCACAGCTTGTATTATAGAACGATTGCCCCCGCTCCACAAGCCCCCAGTTCCACGAAAAAACGCCCCCGGATACTTCATCAGAAGTATCCGGGAGCGCTCGATTTCAATTGAAAATTGTCAAATCCTATGATATACTGTTTTTAATGCTGGTAACAGCAGGAAAAAAGGTGCTGTCTGCAATGCAGGTGGTCATGCTTCTCGCTCCTGGTGTGCTTACAACGCCGCGCAAGCGGCAATGTTGCTCCGGGAAACGGAACTTTTTTGATTTTGTACCCTTTCCCGGAGCCTTTCAGGCGAAGGGAGGGATGTCGAATGTCTCTGACAGAAGTTTGTGCTCTGTTGACGGTAGTGATCAGTTTGCTGGCTCTGCTTGTCACGGTCGCGAAAGCCGCATTTGATGCTGGCTGGAAGATTTCTCACGAGAAGAGCGATAAAAACAAAGAAGATTGACCGCCTCTGTTTCCCCAAACCGAACGGTCAATCTTTTTTGATCCACTAGAAACGGGAAGCTGACCAAACATTGCTCGTCAGCACCTTTTCTATTTGTAGTATAGTCAATTTTAAACGATTTGTCAAGGGATATCCACCACTGTCAGACTGCCGTCTTTTTTGCTCCACAAGCCCCCAGTTCAGTGGAAAAGGCTTGACCTCTAGCAGTAGGTACGTTATCATGTATATTAAGAGGTGATGCACGATGACGACCACCAAGGATGGCAACGCTGTCCTGCTTCCCGAGGAAGATTACAGCGGCATTGTGGAAACGCTTTATCTCGTCTCCGTGCCGGGAATGCGGGAAAAGCTCATGGCGGCCAAGGCCGAACCGCTGGAAGATTGTGTTGACGAATCGGCTGTGGAATGGCAGCCATCAAGATTTTAAGCCTTTTTTTAAATTTTTTTGAAAAAGGGTGAAAGGATTCCGCGCGGCGTGTATTTAAGGAAGTAAGAGCATCCATTTTTGCCGGAGCTCCACTTCCGGCCCAAAGAAAGTGAGGGACCCCCTATGAAGAAACGACTTATCAGCCTTCTGGTGGCGCTGTGCATGGCGGTAACGCTCCTGCCTGTGTCGGCAATCACAGCGTGGGCGGAGGAAGGCGGCTCTAACTCGACTACATTAAGAATCGAAAATGGCTATCCTGTCGGTTCCGGTGACAACCATGATCAAGATTGTTCTGGTGATGACTGGAGCTATGACGGTACCACCAAAACCCTTAAACTAAATCCAACGAGTCCGACAGAGTATGATTTTTCCTCACTTTCTAGTGATGGAAACACTCTGGATTGCGCTCTTGAAATCGGGGCAAAGGCAACAATTACAAGTGGCTCTTTCACCAATGATATAACAAATCATGGAATCGTTTCTGGCGGCACCTTTTCTCCGATTAAATCCGTAAAACCCTGTCTTACGTTCGCAAATTATGGCATCATCACCGATGGTACTTTTTACGCTCCTTTTAATACACCGTCTACCTCTTTCGAACTCTCAAATTATTCTTCTGGAACTATTGAAGGTGGAAATTTCCGGAATTCTTCTTCCAATTTTTCTTTCAGCAATCAAGGATCTATCAATGGCGGTATTTTCAGTACCGCACCAGATAACTCGATTAAATTAGGCTATATTTTGAAATGCAGCGGACATCTTAATGACATATTCAATGCTACCTGTTACGTTATTCCCAATACCAACTCCACTTATCCGACAAAAATCACTGCTTCTTTCAATCCCGGTGCACTATCTCCTTTTGATGTTACAATCAACAATACCCAGCAAATGCTTCTGACTGAATGGGCCGGAAAGGTAGAAAGCTCCAGCGATCCCGATGTCCTTTATGTCACTTTTACCGCACCACCCGCCGATGCGGGCACCGTTACCCTGAGCAAGCTGACCCGGCTGGTGATTGACGAAAACGGCTACCCCGTTGGCACCGAAGGCGGCACCCAGGATTACAGCGGCAACGGCTGGAATTTTGATGCGAGCAATAACACGCTGACGCTGACAAACGGCAGTTATGATTTCTCCGGTGAGGAAAACGCACTGCGCCCCCTGAACCCGAATGTCCAGTTGGTGGTTGTTAAACCCGGTGCAACGCTGACCGGCGGCGCGTTCAAAAACGAGCCCACTGGCGAAGGTGCAGGCACATTCAAAACAGTCACCCTGAACGGAACCGATTCTATCACAGCGGTCAATGGCCTTACGTCCGGCGACTGGGGCAACACACTTTATGTAGTCAAGACCGGGAATAATACCATTACCGCCAGTAAACCCATCCTTGATATCAACCGCATTTTATTGGAAAACGTATATCCGGATCCTTCCAACAAAAAAACCGTGCGCATCAATATAGAATCTCTTAATTCTGTGAGTGCTTTTAATCCGGAAGCGGATATCATACTGAACCAGGCTTCCCATGGTTTGTCTCTTATCATGGACAGTGATGGCACACCGGTTATAGTCAATGCTCCTTTTAAGCCCGATGGCAATTTTTATAATTATTGTGGCAACGGTTGGCATTACCAGGCGTTAAGCGGCGACCCCGGCAACGTATATCTGGAAAGCGGCAACTATAATTTCCTCTACACTGACCCTGTTAACAAGAAGGGCGAAAATTTGCGTTCCGTAAATTGCGGCATTGTTAACGAAGGCAGCACCATCGAAGATGGCATTTTCAATGCTCTGGTAGCCAATGGTCAACCTGGCAGCACTTCAAGCGAACCCCATGAAATCGAGGGCGGCACATTTGCGGCTGGTCTGCTTTACAACGACGGCGTGATAACCGGCGGTGCATTCAACGGAAAGGATAGTGTGCTCAACAAACTCTCAGGGAGCACCGTAGTAAGCGATACTGCGCTCAGTGGCGATTATCGCTCTGTCACCGTGAATGGTGGAGCCATCGTGAAGGTAAACGACACGCGTCCTCTCGTCCCCAGTGAAACTGGCTATGATTTGGTGCTGGGCTCCGCATGGGATTTGTATTCCTACGCAGGCACCGTCCTCACCGTAAAAGCGGATGCAGATATTACGAATATCAACGGTCAAAAAATCGGCGAGGCATTCAGCAGCATTTACCCGAACGGTGAAACCGACAAGACCGTGGTGTGCTTTGTGATGCCCGACAGCGATGTGGAGTTGAACTCGACCAAAATCGTTGATCCCGACCCGAAGCCCGAACCCAAACCCGAGCCCGAACCCGAAGTCCCCACCTACACCCTGACGGTGAAGGGCGGCACGTTCACCTACAACGGCGGCGAAGCCATGACCAGCGCCAACGTGCCGGTGGATGCCGAGGTCAAGGTGACGCTGAACCAGAGCGCCGTGCCCGAGGGCATGGTGTTCGACCTGTGGGCCATGGATGAAGCCAGCCTGCTGGGCAACCCGGCGGTCGCCTACAACCAGGAGAGCTTTACCATCCCGGCGGGCAGCGTGGCCAAGGGCAGCACCGTGACCGTGGAGGCCCAGTACCGGGATGCCACCATCGAGAGCGAGCCCAGCATTCTGGGCACTGCCGCCATCATCGGCGTGGCCGGTGCAGGCACGGCGGTCATCGTGTGGCAGGGCTACCGCATCGGCATGGAGCTGTACGAGAAGTATTTCCAGCCCACGCCGGAAGAAACCGCGGCAGAGCAGCCCGCCCCGGAAGCTCCGGCAGCAGCTGCCGCTTCCTGAACGCAGGCGCACCCGCTCCCTTCCACGGCTGACAGAACTGCATAAAAACAGCGCCGCTCCATCGTTTCCGGTGGGGCGGCGCATTTTTGCGGTTCAATCCCGGCGCAAAGGCAGGGTAAGGGACATTTTCTGGTAGGCAATGCGGGGCGTGCCATCCTCCACATGGATGATGCCGCACTTGGTAAAGCCGTTTTCTTCCAGCAGGTGCTGCATGATCTTGTTGTCGGCGTGGGTATCGGCCCGCAGGCTCTCGCAGTGCTCCAGACACCAGGTGATCACAGCGGCGGCAACGCCGGGGTGCCTGCCCGCCGAAGCCAGCCGGTGGATGGTGCCGTAGGGCAGGGTATCGTTCAGCCACTTGCCATCCTCGATCCGGGCATAGGTGGGGTCCGGGCCAAGGATAAAGGCAAACACGCCCTCCAGCTCGCCGTTGACAAGGTAGAGGAACAACCGGTTGGAATCAATGTCCTCTTCCAGCAGCTCCTGCGGCGGGAAATGATCTCCCCACTGGGTGGGGTTGCCGGAATCCGCCATCGCCTGCCGGGCGCGGGCATAAATTTTCAGGATCGCATCCAGATCTGCACGTCTTGCTCCACGAAACATCGTCATCCAACCTCTCTTCCGGCAGGCCGCTGCCCGCCCTGATCGTTCTGCCTTAATATAACACAAAACGGCCCTCTCCGTCAAAGCCTGCTGCAAAGGCGGAGAGGGTCGTTCACTGATGCACTTATGTGCGCTGGCTGCGTGCCCGGCGGTACTCCCGGGGGCTCTGGCCATACCGCTCATGGAACAGGCGGTAGAAGTAGCTGGTGTTCTCGTAGCCCACCTGGGTGATGATCTGCTGGATGTTCAGGTCGCTGCGGCGCAGCAGGCGGGCGGCGGTCTCCATCCGGTGCTTCTGCAGCAGCTCCTTATAGGTCTTTCCGGTCTGGGCCCGGACGCACTCGCTGACATACGCCAGCGAAACGCCGTAGCTGCGGGCCACATTGGAAAGGCTTGCTTCGCGGTAATTCTGGGTGATCTCCTGTAATGCCGCCTGGACCAGCGCTTCGCGGCTGACCGCCTCGCCGCGCGTTTCCAGCGGGAAATTCTTGGTCTGTACCATAGCGTAAAACCCTCCGTTGCGGCAGCGGCGGGCGGGGACAGGGGGATGCCGGACACCCGCCGCAGCCAGTTCATCAGGCTTTCTGGGGAAGCCTTTCTGCCTATAATACGGGCGGGTCACAGAAATAATTGCAGGAAGCTCAAATTTTTACAGAAACAAAAGATCAGAACATATTTTCGTTATGATAACGCCCGCTGCGGACGAACTCCACCCACTCGGCCAGGTTCACGGCGTGGTCGCCGATGCGCTCCAGGTACTTGATGACCATGAGCAGATCCAGTGCGGCATCCACCTTGCCGGGGTCGGCGGCGATCTCCTGCGCCAGCGTATGCTTGATGGTGTTGAAATCGTAGTCCACCTCATCGTCGGCGGCAATGACCCTGAGGGCAGCCTGCTCGTCCTCAGCGGTCAGGGCATTCAGGGCATCCAGGATCATCTTGTGCGCCTTCTGGCCCATCCTGATGGCCTGGCTCACAGCAGGGTCGCCCTCCTTGCGGACAGTGACCAGATGGGGGATGATCTCCGCGATATCGGAGGCATGGTCGCCGATGCGCTCCACATCCGTGACCACCTTCATGGTGGTGGAGATGCGGCGCAGGTCGCCTGCCACCGGCTGCTGGCGGAGCAGCAGGGTCATGCAGCGGTGCTCAATGTCCCGCTCCATGTTGTTGATGCGGCCATCGCCCTGCGCCACGGCGGCGGCAGCCTCGGCATCGGCGGTGCAGAGGGCTTCCATTGCAGCTTCCACGGCATCGGCAGCGCTCTGACCCATCTCGGTCAGGGCCGTTTTCAGGGCGGCAAGGTCGTTTTCGTATTGTGTGCGGTTGCTCATTGCGTTTTTCTCCTTAGCCGAACCGGCCCGAAATGTAATCCTCGGTGCGCTTATCCTGCGGGGTGCTGAAGATCTGCGCCGTGGGGCCGGCTTCCACCAGCTCGCCCAGCAGGAAGAAGGCGGTGCGGTCGCTGATACGGGCTGCCTGCTGCATGTTATGGGTCACGATGACCACAGTGTAGTTCTTTTTCAGCTCGCTCATCAGCTCCTCCACCTTCATGGTGGAGCCGGGGTCCAGGGCGCTGGTGGGCTCATCCATCAGCAGGACTTCGGGCTTGACAGCCAGAGCGCGGGCAATGCACAGGCGCTGCTGCTGGCCGCCGGAAAGGCCCAGAGCGCTCTTTTTCAGGCGGTCCTTGACCTCGTTCCAGAGGGCGGCACCCTTCAGGGAGCTTTCCACCAGCTCGTCCAGCTCTGCCTTGTTGTGCACACCGTGCAGCCTGGGGCCGTAGGTGATGTTATCGTAGATGCTCATGGGGAAGGGGTTGGCCTTCTGGAACACCATGCCCACCCGGCGGCGCAGCTCGGTGGGCTGCATCTCGCGGGCAAAGATATCCTGCCCTTTCAGGCGGACATCGCCCTCGATGCGGACCCCGGGCACAAGGTCGTTCATCCGGTTCAGGGTCTTCAGGAAGGTGGACTTGCCGCAGCCGGAGGGGCCGATAAGGGCCGTGATCTCCCGCTCGCCCATGTCCAGCGAAATATCTTTCAGCGCCTTGAAATCCCCGTACCAGAGGTTCAGGTTTTTGGCTGTGATAATGGGTGATACGTTTTCCATAGTTTTCCTCTTGTATTGACTCCCTCAGTCGCGGCTATGCCGCGCCAGCTCCCTCTGAGAGGGAGCCTTTTGCGTTGCGGGCAGGATAAGCCTCCCTCCGTGAGGGAGGTGGCATCGCGCAGCGATGACGGAGGGAGTTATTTACTGCTTCTGTTTCAGTTTGGTTTTGGCCAGCCGGGCTGCCAGATTGATGGCAAGCACCAGCACCAGCAGCACTGCACCGATGGCCCAGGCGGAGTCGAAATCGCCGTCCTCAAAGGCACGGAGGTAGAGCAGCACCGACAGGGTGGCACCGTTGGAGGTGTAGGCCTTGAGCACGCCGTTGGCAATGACCTCGGCAGCACCGGCGGTGAAGAGCAGCGCGGCGCTTTCGCCCACGATGCGGCCCACAGCCAGGATGCAGCCGGTCACAATACCGTCGATGCTGCAGGGCAGCACGATGGTGCGGATGATGTGCCATTTGCCCGCGCCCAGACCCAGCGCACCCTCACGGTAGCCCTGGGGCACCGTTTTCAGGGATTCCTGGGTGGTGCGGATGATGGTGGGCAGGTTCATGATCACCAGCGTCAGGCTGCCGGAGAGCAGGCAGGTCTGGAAGCCCAGCGTCTGGGCGAACACCAGCATACCCACCAGACCGTAAATGATACTGGGGATGCCCGCCAGCGTCTCGTTGGTGAACTCGATCACCGAGATGACCTTGCGGTTCTGGGCGTACTCGGTCAGGTAAACGGCCGCGCCCACACCCAGCGGCAGTACGATCAAAAGCGTCAGCAGGATGACATACAGCGTGTTGAGGATCGCAGGCAGGATGCCGTCCGTGCCCTTCAGCACACTGGCGGTGGTGGTCAGGAGTTTCCAGCTGATGTGCGGGATGCCGCGCACCAGCACCATGCCCAGAATGCCCGCCACCAGTACGATGACCAGCACAGCCGAGGCCCAGACCAGAGCGTTCATCACGCGGTTCCAGGTGCGGCGGGAGGCAGAAGCACTGTTATTCATCGCGCTTTCCTCCCTTCAGCACCACATTGAGCAGGATATTGATGCCCATGATAAAGACGAACAGCACCAGCGCAATGCTGAACAGCGCCTGTTTCTGCAGGCCGCTGGCGTAGCTCATCTCCTTGGCAATGGCGGTGGTCAGGAAGGTGACGCTGCGGAACAGGCTGTCCGGCATGTTGGGGCTGTTGCCAGCCACCATCATCACGGCCATGGCCTCGCCGATGGCGCGGCCGATGCCCAGCACGATACCGGCGGCAATGCCGCTCCTGGCAGCGGGGACGCTGACCTTGAACCAGGTCTCGGCATCCGTTGCGCCCAGAGCCAGGCTGCCCTGCTCATACTCCGGCGGCACAGCGTTGAGCGCTGTGACCGACACCGACACGATGCTGGGCAGGATCATCACCGCCAGCACCACGATGGCGCTCAGCAGGCAGGCACCGGAGGCCTTGCCAAAGGTCCTGGCCACGGCGGGCACCAGCACCTGCATGCCCAGCAGGCCGAACACCACGCTGGGGATGCCGCTCAGCAGCTCAATGGCGGTCACGACCACGGTGCGCACCTTCGGGCCTGCGGCCTTGGAGAGGAACACCGCCGTCAGCAGGCCAATGGGCACACCGATCACGGTGGCACCCAGCGTGCCGTAAACGCTGGACAGGATGAAGGGCAGGATGCCGTAGGCCGGGTCGGCAGCGGTGGAAGCCCACCGGGTGCCGAACAGGAACCGGAACAGCCCGATCTTCTGGATGGCAGGCACACCGGAGATGACCATGTACACCGAGATCAGGAGTACACAGCCCACCGCCAGAATGCCGCAGAGAAAGAAGATGAAGTTCATCACCGCTTCCAGCCACTCAGCAGGGGTTCTGGGGAGAAAAATCTTTTTGTTGTTCATAGCATCATTGCTTTCCGCAATTACTCATTCACAGGAACAGCACCGGCAGTGCGGATCAGGTCAGCAGCATCGGCACTGGTGGCAAAGTCGAAGAAGGCCTGTGCCTGCTCAGACAGGGTGACAGACTTGTTGGTGACGAACACGAAGGGACGCTGCACCTCGTAGCTGCCGTCCTTAACGGTCTCCTCGCTGCACTCCACACCGCCAACGGTGACCATCTTCACGGTGTCGCCCACAGCGGACAGGGAAGCGTAGCCGATGGCCAGAGGGTTGGCCTCCACAGCGCTGATGACAG
>OFMT01001522.1_pt1 | contig 16184 bp, 14 predicted proteins | sample 1541891 | NCBI WGS metagenome assembly OFMT01 (sample SAMN04209230, study PRJEB22552) | human gut metagenome | biome: gut; material: feces | host: Homo sapiens | place: USA: Oklahoma | reverse complement strand
TTTGTGAGAATCTAGGGAAAGATGCAGGGAAAATGTTTCTCTGCATCTTTTTTATAACAAAAGGCTTTTGTCTACGGGCAAGGCTGCACGGTACACTCTCCATTTTTCATACGCTGCCAGAGGTTATTGTACTGGGCAATGCTATCCGGAATTTGTGAGAATCTAGGGAAAGATGCAGGAAAAATGTTTCTCTGCATCTTTTTTATAAACAAAAGGACATACCGCACAAAAACAAACTATGACTTTTTTACTTGACCGAACCCCCTTTTTCGTGCTATACTGATTTTATCTATGATAGAAAGGACGGAGTTTTCATGACTTCTTCACCAGATACGTCCGGCATTCTCGTTTGTGCCGGAAATGCCACCCGTATGCAAGGACAAAATAAAATACTCCTGCCACTCGGACAAACCAATGTCATTGGCATGTCCATGCTGGCAATGGAACACTGCGACCGCATTGCAGAATTCATTGTGGTTGCTCGCCCCAGTGACCACGATGCCATTCAAAAAACCATTGCAGACTTACAGCTGAAAAAATGCTCTGCAATCGTTCCCGGCGGTGCAACTCGACAGGAAAGTGTCCTGAACGGCGTTCGGGCTGCCTCAAAAGAAACAAAACTGTTCGCCATTCACGATGGTGCAAGACCGCTTGTAAAGCCGGAACACATTGCTGCTGTCATTCACGATGCTGAAGTGTTCGGTGGTGCAACGCTCGGCGTTCCGGTAAAAGATACCATTAAAGTGGTCAATGATGGACTGATTGTCGATACGCCCTATCGTCCAAACCTCTATAGTACGCAGACACCACAGGTTTTCCAGAAGCGAATCTACTTTGAAGCTGTGGATTTTGCACTGGAACACCACCTTGATTTTACAGATGACTGCCAACTTGCAGAAGCCATTAACTGCAAGGTTTACATGACTGTTGGCGACTACACCAACTTGAAAATCACCACACCCGAAGATATTTTCATTGCTCGGATGCTGCTGGAAAAACGAATGGAGGAATCAACATGCACAAAATAAGAATTGGTCACGGATATGATGTACACCGCCTAGTTGAAAATCGAAAGCTGATTTTAGGCGGCGTGGAAATCCCCTTTGAACGGGGACTGCTCGGACATTCTGATGCAGATGTCCTGCTGCATGCCATTTCTGATGCTCTGCTGGGAGCGGTTGCACTGGGCGACATCGGCAAACATTTTCCGGATACTGACCCTCGCTATGCTGGAGCAGATAGCATGCTGCTTTTAAAAGAAGTTGTTCGACTGGTTCGGAATGAGGGCTATCAGGTCGGCAATCTGGATGCAACGATTTTATGCCAGCGTCCGAAATTAGCCGGATTCATCTCTACGATGCGGGAAAACATTGCTGCTTGCTGTGAGATTCCCGTTTCGGATGTCAGCGTCAAGGCTACAACAGAGGAAAAGTTGGGCTTTACTGGCTCGGGAGCGGGCATTGCCGTTCATGCAGTGGCATTGCTGGAACACATTGACTAAATCAAAGCGATAAAACACAAAACCGCCGCAGGAAATCGTCCATCCTGCGGCGGTTTTTGATTCCATTCAAATAGAAAAATGATGGATGCGGTTTACTTCTTTCTCTTGCTAATGAATGCAACAACACCAGCAGCCGTTAAGGTCAGACCCACTGCAACCGCCGGAACGGTAGTTGTGTCACCAGTCTTCGGTGTGCCGGAGGTGTTCTTTGTAGCAGGAGCATTGCTTGCAGAACCGTTGTCGGTCTTGCCGTCATTGCTTCCATTATTTGTGGCATTGGTGGCTACAAATGTGTTGGTTGCTGCATCATAGGTGTATGTAGTGCTGTCAGATGTAAGTGTATACTGCATAGAAGTACTAACGTCGATGAAAGCAGCGATACTTCTATTGATGGTAATCGAATCGCCATTCGAAGAGAAGAAGTCGGACAAAACCCAATCATAACCCTGTGTCCAACCAACTTTACCATCCACACCCGTATAAAGCACAGAACCAATCTGCATTCCATTGATGTTCGTTGGAACTAAATTACCATCCTTATCATAAACATAGATGGTCAAATAGCTGCGAACATCTGCATCTGAAGCAGGCTGAACAATCTGAGCATAGAACTGGTATCCATTGCAAGTGAAATCCGTGCTCTTAAATCCATACCCCATTCCGCCCATTGGTACACTGTTAATCAAAGTTGCTCCATCTTTTGTTACAAAGAATGTCTTAACAACTTTTTCATCGTCATCTTGCACGATGATGGTTGCAGAAGTCAAAACACCATCTACAATATGATATTCTACATCTTCTTTTATAGCATGTACTGGCTTATACTTAGCAGCATAAATTTCATAAAGAGCCTTTTCAGCTGCTTCCAAATCTGCTGCACTTGTGGTTGTAGTAGTCGTGGTTGTGGTTGTTTCAGCTGCGGTAGTAGTTGTTGTAGTCGGTGCTGTGCCAGCTGGTACAAACTGACCATCTACATACTGATAAGATTGATTCCCACCATATGCATTAATTGTTAAAACATTGTCATCAATAGACAAAAATTCTAAAACATCCATATGTGCTGCAGCATAATCACCATGAGCAAACAAATCTATACCAGACAAATTTGTTTCTACAATCGATCCATCTGCTTCAATTCGATTAATCTTTAATGTAACATACTCCTGTGAATCTACTTCAACAGCCTGAAATTTTATACCATTAAAGGTAAATTCAGCAGTTTCTTCAGCTTTTACCGTCTGATTTTCTTCCGCAGCAGCTGTTTCCACAGTTGTTTCCGTTTCGGTTTCAGCTGTTGTTTCCGCAGCAGTGGTTTCTGCCTCGGTTTCAGTCGTGGTGATTGCTTCGGTTGCCGGTTCGGTCGTGGTAGCCGTATCTTCTGCCCCAACGGTCAAGCCAGTTGTTCCCAATACGCTCAGAGCTGCCAGAATTGCCAACATTTTCTTCATTTTCATTCTGAATTCCTCCTATTTCCACAATTCAGATGCAAAGATGGACGCATTATGTTCTAACCCGCCCACTTTTTGCCATCCAATTGTCTTTATTATAGCACGCCATTCCGGAAAAATCAACCATTTTTCATTTTTTCTGCAAATTTCCACAAATTCCCCGATTCATTCTAATGCCTTTTGTCGATTTTGATACGAATTCAAGTAGAATTGTCGAAGTTCACCGATAAAATCCCTGTTCTATTGCAAAAAGCCGCCGCAGAAGGGGTGGTTCTGCGACGGCTTTTGATTTACAAAATAGAAAAATGAGTCAATTTTTACTTATACTTTCTGTTCAGGAAAGCAACTACACCGGCAGCCGTCAAAGTCAAGCCGATTGCAACCGCTGGAGCAGTCGCCGTGTCACCTGTTTTTGGTGTGCTACTTGTTGATTTCTGTACGGCAGCAGTCGGGCGTGCCGAATCATTCGGCTTTTTGGAATCGTCATCAAATTCAAAGGTCGGAATCTTGTCAACCTGCTGGATTCCATCCTGAGAAATTGCATAGAATACCAGATTTCCATCTGTCATTTCTACAACGACATACATGGTTGGATTGACCCCTGCATCAGTTGCACAATAAAGAACATAGTAGTCACTTGTATTCTCCAGGGTTTTGTAGAATGTTGTGAACTGCACATAAAATTCATCATAAAACGGATTGTCCGAGCAAACCAATGCATCATTGTGATCAAAATCGTCATAGTAGGTCACGTAGAAAATATCTTTTGTTCCATCCGTCTTTACATAATAAACGACTTGATAAGTATAGCCCTCTTCGTCAACATAGTATGTATGATACGTGCCGATCCATGTTCCATCCTCCAGCTGAAGAATGTTATCGCTCGAATAGTCCGGAAGCATCTCTACATTTTCTTCATCCGGAATCAAGTCAGGATTAGAGCCGGACTGGATCTCATCGATCAAATTATCGATCTGCTTTTGCAGTTCTTCCATAATTTTTGAAGTTTCTTCTGCGGAATACGTGGTCGTCGTCGTAACAGAAGCGGATTCTGTTCCAGTTACTGCTACTGTTGTTTCAACACCATCTGCATCACTTTTTACCGCAGTCGTCGTGGAGGTGGGTTCTTCGGATTGTACAATTGTCGTGGTGATTGCTGTTTCTTCTGTTATCGTAGTTTCGTTGACTTCCATTTTTGCTTCATCCACAGCAGTGGTTTCTGTTCTTGTTTCTGCAATTTCCGAAACGGCTGTTTCTGCTTCGGCTTCCGTTGTAACGACTGTTTCCACTGCTGGTTCTGTTGCAGCAGTGTCTTCTGCTCCAACGGTCAAACCTGTTGTACCCAGCATGCTCAAAGCTGCCAGAATCGCCAACATTTTCTTAGTATTCATTCTGAATCCCTCCTGTTTTCATATTCAGATGTAAAAAAAGTCATTTTATCATTAGCCACAACTATTTTTTCATCTGTCTAATTTTATTATAGCACGTTTTGTTAAAAAAATCAACTGTTTTTTCTTTTTTAAAAATTTCCTGTAAATTGAAAAGGGCAGTCGGCTTTTCTCTGCATCTCTGATGCTGCTGCCCTAAAAAAACAACTCTGCGGCTCTAAAAACCTTACTTTCTGAAATGCATTTTTGTGCATTTTTTATAGAATTTCATTAGATTTGTCATTTTCTTCGTACAGCCGTCTTGACAGGTATTTCAAAAAATGTTAAACTGTTTTTGTAAAGTAATTTCTAAAATTTCTGTTTCAAAGGAGAATTGCCATGCAATGGAGTCCTGTTTCCAAGGCGGAACTGCCTGCCTACCTGAAAAAAGCAGCTGCCCTGCTCGCTGTTGCAACTGTACTCGGCGGATGCAGCGGACAGCCGTCTAATTCTGAACCAACACAGACAGCACTTGCTGGAGAAGTCGAAACAACTGCCCCGACAACAACCACTTCAACCACATCAGAACTGCTGCAATTGGCTGGAGAAATTGACATTTCTGAATCGGATGCGGTGACAAGTTCGGATTCCTGATATTTTGGGGATGCTTTATGAAAAAAGAAAGAAAGGATGTTGCGTCATGCAATGGAAACCGATGAAGGAGTATCAAGCTCCTGCCTATCTGGCAAAGGCAGCAACGCTGCTTGCTGCAACGACACTCTTAAACGGATGCGGAAATTTGCCGGTCACACCAGTTGACCCACCGCAGCCCGGCACAACTGCCACGACTGCACAGACCACAACCGCAATGAGCGGAGCGGCAGCAATTCCACAGGAAACAACGATTTCCACACCACCTGTTACAACCACCACAACAGAAGCCATGTTTGAGGGCGCTCTCACAACACCGCAACCCACGACAACTACAACTGAACCTGTATTAGACGGAGACATTATCATACCACAGGAAACGACAACCATACTGGAAGGAACTTTCCCTGTATCACAATCCACTACAACTACGACAACTGAACCAATGCTTGCAGGGGCTCTCACGACACCACAACCCACTACAACCATGACAACAGAACCCATGTTTGAAGGGGCTCTTACCACACCACAACCGACTACAACTACCACAACTGCTGCCCCAAAACAGCCATAAGGGAGGGGTTTTCTTGCACGTTACACTCCACCTCACTGACCAATGCAATCTAGATTGCAGCTATTGCGTTCACGAAAAACGAAACTGTGTCATGTCCGAAACCGTCTTAAACGCTGCCTGCGACTATATCTTTCAGAGCGGAACAACTGCTGGCATCTGTTTTTTCGGCGGAGAACCTCTGCTGGAAAAGGGCTTGCTGCAAAAGGCAGTTACTCGCTGTCAACAGCATGCCAAAGAAACTGGTATCCCGTTTCAATGCAAGATGACCACCAACGGCACGCTGTTGGACAAGGATTTCATCCAGTATGCAAAATCCATCGGGATGCAGATTGGTTTATCGTTTGACGGCACGGGGCAAGACCGCTGTCGGCGGTATCGGGACGGCAAAGGAACATTCTCCGACTTGGAACGCAATGCAAAATTGCTGCTGGAACAACTCCCGAACAGTTATGCGATGATGACGATTGCTCCGGAAGCGGTCGATACCTACACCGACTCGGTCAAATATCTGTATCGGCTTGGCTTTCGCAACATGAATGCAACTCTCGCATATGGAAAACGGGTACACTGGACAGATGCCCATCTGGAACAGCTCCAGGCAGAGTTACAGAAAACGGCAGCGTTCTACGAACAGCAATTTCTACAGGGAACACCGTTCTACTTCGGAACATTTGACGGGAAAATTCAGGACAGCATTCGGGGGCACTGCTCCGGTGAACGCTGCCATTTAGGGCTTCGGCAAATGCCCGTTACACCAAACGGCTCGCTGTATCCCTGCACGCAATTCATCAATGACCCGACATATCTGCTGGGCGATGTTTTTCACGGACTGGACAAGGAAAAAGTTCGAAAGTTGATTCATCGGGAAGCAACGCCGAACCGCTGTCAGGAATGTGCCTTGAAAAACCGCTGCACGAACGCTTGCGGCTGTATGAATCGGCTGGAAACTGGCGATGAAAATCAGGTTTCCCCGCTGCAATGCACCTATGAACGGATGCTGATTGCAACGTGTGACGCTGTTGCAAATCGCATGATGGAACAAAAACCAGAAGCATTTCTGAAAAAATTCGCATAATTAAAGAACAAAACCGCCGCAGGAAATCATCCATCCTGCGGCGGTTTTTAATTCAAATAGAAAAATGATTCGTGCGGTTTACTTCTTTCTCTTGCTGATGAACGCAACAACACCAGCAGCCGTTAAGGTCAGACCTACTGCAACTGCCGGAACGGTGGTTGTGTCGCCGGTCTTCGGTGTGCCGGAGGTGTTCTTTGTAGCAGGAGCATTGCTTGCAGAACCGTTGTCGGTCTTGCCGCTGTTTCCATTATCACTACCACCTGTTACAATGTTACCGTTTTCGTCAATAGTAACGGTTACAGTAAAGGAATCTAAACGATCACCTATTCCAGCACCACACTGTCCATGGCTGGTATTGACATTCGGATCTTCACTCGAAGAATACGTTCCTGTTGTACCAGTAATTGTAATTGTTCCCGGCTTCGCATTTTCTACTATAAAGCCACCTACAAAATAACCGTTTGGCACAATGCTTACTGTCCCATTCGTGCAACCTGTAATAGTTGTGCAGCTAATAACCATGCTGTCTTTATAATTACTTTCTGTAATTTCCTCACCTCTTTTGTAACAAAAAGCTTTGACATAGCTGGTCGGAATTTCAACTGTAAAAGTCTTTTCCTGATTGTCATCCGTTGTTGTTCCTGTGGATACAAACTTGCCGTTTTCAAAAATATAGGTGTGGTACTTTACAACGCCACTGTAATCCATATGGTCAACTACAGTAACCGTATTTGAACCAGTTTTAACCAAATATCTATTAATCTTACCATAATCTGCCGGTCTTTCACTTCCGCCATTATACCCTTCAACTGGAACAGAAACCAACAATGTTCCATCCTGAGAATAAATATTCAAATACAACCATGCTTCACCTTCACCAGGTTCTTTATTACTATATTCTACCTTTGGTGTCAAGGTTACTCCATCCAGAACGAAATCCCCAGTAACAACTTCTTCCTTTGTTCCCGTTGTTGTGGTCGTCGTTGTTGTGCTATCTGTAGTAGCGGCGGTTGTCGTCGGTGCTGTGCCAGCTGGTACAAACTGACCATCTACATACTGATAAGATTGATTTCCACCATATGCATCAATTGTTAAAATATCTCCATCAATAGACAAAAATTCTAAAACGTCTTTATTGATCCCTGTGTGACTGCCATCACCGCCATCACCTTTCATGAATAACGCTATTTTTGTCAAATTTGTTGCTGTAACGGATCCATCTTCTTCAATTCGATTGATGGTCAAGCCAACACAACCAGATTGAAACAATGAATCACTGGAATCAAAATCCTCTGGATCTAATTGAACAGCTTGAAATTTCATACCATTAAAAGTAAATTCTGCGGTTTCTCCAACTTTTCCAACAGTCTGATTTTCTTCCGCAGCAGCTGTTTCCACAGTTGTTTCAGTTTCCGCTGTTGTTTCCGCAGCAGTCGTTTCTGCCTCGGTTTCGGTCGTGGTGATTGCTTCGGTTGCCGGTTCGGTCGTGGTAACAGTGTCTTCTGCACCAACGGTCAAACCAGTTGTGCCCAATACGCTCAGAGCTGCCAGAATTGCCAACATTTTCTTCATTTTCATTCTGATTTCCTCCTATTTCCACAATTCAGACGCAGAAAGCGACGTTTTTTTCATTTCGTCGCCCATGTTTTTCCATCTGATTGTTTTTATTATAGCACACGCATTCGGAAAAATCAACCATTTTTTCATTTTTCAGCAAATCCCCACAAATTTCCTGTCTTGAAATTGTAATTTTTTACATATTTTGATCTGAATTCCAAAAAAAAGCAGAAACTGCATTTCGTCAGTTCCTGCTTTTTTCATACTATTCGTTTCCGCCATCTTGGTGCAGCCGATAGGATAACGCCATCAAACTATCTCCCAGATGAACATTTTCAACTTGGATGGTGTTTCGGTCAACTTCTAAATCACAGTGACTGAAATTCCAAAATCCGTGAACGCCCAGATGCACCAAATCATCCGCAACCGCCTGTGCAGCGTGTTCCGGAATACAAAGTACTGCTGCTGCTGGATGCACCTGCTCGCAAAAATCAGAAAGCTGCGTCATATGCTGCACCGTCAATCCGCCCAGCACCTGCCCGCAAACCGTTGGCACAATATCAAAAATGCCTGTCAGATAGAATCCATATGCTGGAAAATCAATGTTAACAGCAATCACGCTGCCCAAATGACCAGCTCCAATTAAAACCGCCGGCATACACTGTTCCAGCCCGATGATTCTGCCCAATTGTGTCCGTAAGTCTGATACATGATAGCCATAGCCCTGATGTCCGAATCCGCCAAAACAGTTTAAATCCTGACGAATTTGTGATGCAGTCGAGCCGAGCTGTGTTGCCAGTGCCTGCGAGGAAGTGCGTTCAACACCTGCTCGCTCCAGTTCCGAAAGATAGCGATAATAGCGTGGCAGTCTCCGAACAACAGAGTCAGAAACCGGTTCTTTCAGCATCATTGGATTGCACTCCTATTCTTTTTATACTGCTGTTAATTTACTGCATCGCTGCGTCCAGACGTTCCCGAATGGCTTCCAAAAATTCCTTGGAGTTTACCTTCTTCTTGTTTTCCAGCTTGGAAATCAAGTACAGGTCGCCTGTCATGACACCGTCTTCGATGGTCTGAATGGTTGCAGCTTCCAGCTTGTCAGCAAACTGCATCAGTTCCGGCAGGTTATCCAGTTCGCCACGCTTCCGCAGTGCACCTGTCCATGCAAAGATGGTTGCAACGGAGTTGGTCGAAGTTTCTTCGCCCTTCAGATACTTGTAATAGTGCCGCTGAACTGTACCGTGTGCAGCTTCGTATTCGTAAATACCAGTCGGAGAAACCAGAACAGACGTCATCATTGCCAGGCTGCCGTAAGCAGTGGAAACCATGTCGGACATCACATCGCCGTCATAGTTCTTGCAAGCCCAGATATAACCGCCGTGCGAACGAATCACTCTTGCAACAGCATCATCAATCAGGGTATAGAAGTATTCAATGCCTGCTTCTGCAAACTTTTCCTTGTATTCTGCATCAAAGATTTCCTGGAAAATATCCTTGAATGTATGGTCATACTGCTTGGAAATGGTATCCTTGGTTGCAAACCAAACATCCTGCTTCAAATCCAAACCATAGTTGAAGCAAGCCCGTGCAAAACCAGCAATGGAATTATTCTTGTTGTGCAGACCCTGAACAATGCCATCTGTATCCTTGAAATCAAAAATCAGCTGACGGGTTTCTTCGCCTTCTGCATTGGTAACAACCAATTCTGCCTTAGAACCCTGCTTCACTTTCATTTCGGTGTTCTTATAAACATCGCCATAAGCGTGACGAGCAATTGTAATCGGCTTTGTCCAAGTCGGAATATACGGTTCAATGCCCTTTACCAGAATCGGGGTGCGGAATACCGTACCGTCCAGAATGGCACGAATCGTACCGTTCGGACTCTTCCACATCTGGGAAAGATGATATTCCGGCATTCTTGCAGCATTCGGGGTGATGGTTGCACACTTTACAGCAACGCCATACTTTAAGGTTGCGTTTGCACTGTCAATGGTAACCTGATCCTTTGTCTTTTCCCGATAGTCCAAACCCAAATCATAATATTCGGTCTTAAGGTCTACATATGGTGTCAGCAGGATGTCTTTGATCCACTGCCACAGAATTCGGGTCATTTCGTCGCCGTCCATTTCTACCAGCGGCGTTGTCATTTGAATCTTTGCCATTGTTTTTCCTCCTCAGATTTTCTCATTGTTGACGCTACAACAATTTTTTCAAAGCGGTTCTGTCGGCATGGTTGTCCTTGCCGACACGCTTTTTTCTACAAAACGTCTGTCGATTTCTTGCCTGTCGTTCTGTGATGTCCGTTTAGAGCAGTTCCTGAATCGCAATAAATCCGATGCCCATCAGCAACCCTGCCAGTATGATGCAACCTTCCAGCAAATGCATATGCGGTTTTCTTGTGATTTTTCGAGCCAGTATATATAAGATACCAGTAATGGGAGTTAGGATTCCCAAAAACCCCATCGTCCAAACGGGATTCTCTCGAAAAATCCGGAAAAACTCCAGCAGTGATTTGGTTCTCCTCTTTATACCATATTCGATAATCGGAATGCCAATCAAAAGAGAACTCCCGATTACACCGATGGCAATCAGCCGTTTGTTCCAGCGTTGCGGTTTCGATGCAGATTCAATCTGTCCATCAATTCTATTTTCTGTATCTTGTGCCATTTATGCAAACACCACCCACCGCAATACACCTAAAATTAACAGGTGCAGCGGATAGAACACATAGAAAAACCACTTGTGAAACGGTTTCTTGCTGCCGCTCTTTCCGTTGTATCCAAACTGAATGAGTGGAAACACCAGAAAAATTCCGACTTGAAAGAATGCCAGCCACCAAGGTGTCGTTGCCAGCATATTTCCGCAGCAGAACAGCGTCAGCATACAAAATGCCGTCCACTTTTTCCGTAGATCATTCCGGTAACAGAAAAAGAACAACGCATAGAGAATATCAAAAATTGCCCAATCTCCGAACAGGGACAGGATACAAAGCCCGATGATGCCCAACACCTTAACCGGTTGCGGACACCTGCCTTTATCCCATAGCCAGATGGCAAGCAGACTCAGCAGCAATGTATAAATCACACCAAACTGCAAGCCAATATATCCTAGTTCAAAATAGGAAAACGGAATCCAAGACAACAAAGCAAATATGCCCAGCCGACACGCATATTTTTCCACGCTGCGGGTGTAATAATACCCATCCGCCAGCATATATGCCATCGTTGGGCCAGTCAGCCGCCCAATGATATGCATGATTTGCCCCAACAGCGATGCAGTCGGGACAAATGCCCATGCAATATGATCAATCAACATGGCGATGATGACCAGATATTTCAATTCATTTCGATTGAGGGAATGCAATTTCATTCTTGTAAAGTTCCCTTTCGGTCAGAATTTCTCACGATATTTCCGAAAAAGTGCAATTTTGCGACAGCTTACTTGCTCAGTGCATCTCTGGTATAATCCAGCAGACCGCCTGCCAGAATAATATCCTTTGTCCGTCCGGTCAGTTCGCACAATACCGGAATTTCAACGCCTGTGGTCTTGTTGACCAGTGTCAGGGTTGTTTCGCCGTTTTCAATGTGCTTCCGAACATCTGCCAGTTCCAGTTCATCACCCTGTGCAATCTTTTCATAGTCTGCTTCGTTGACAAATGTCAGCGGAAGAATTCCAGCATTGATGAGGTTTGCACGGTGAATTCTTGCGAAACTCTTCACCAGAACTGCCTTTACGCCCAAATACAGCGGAGCGAGGGCTGCGTGTTCTCTGGAAGAACCCTGTCCATAGTTCGAGCCACCAACGATGATGCTCTTACCCATTTCCTTAGCTCTGGTCGGGAATGCTTCATCACAAACTGTGAAGCAATGCTGCGAGATTGCCGGAATATTCGACCGCAGCGGCAGAATCTTTGCACCAGCCGGCATGATGTGGTCGGTGGTGATATTATCGCCAACCTTCAGCGAGCAGCCAGCGGAAATGGTTGCTTCCAGCGGAGCAGTTTCCGGGAACGGCTTGATGTTTGGCCCTCTCAGGATTTCTACGCTGTCCATTTCTTCTGCCGGTACTGGCTTTACAATCATGTTATCATGAACCTTGAACTTTTCCGGCAAGGTAAAGGTCGGCATTTCGCCCAGTTCTCTTGGGTCGCTCAGGTAACCAGTCAATGCAGAATAAGCAGCCAGTTCCGGAGAAACCAGATAAATCTGTCCATCCTTTGTTCCAGAGCGTCCGAGGAAGTTCCGGTTAAAGGTTCTCAGAGAGATACCGCCGGAGTTCGGGGACTGTCCCATACCGATGCACGGGCCGCAGGCACTTTCCAAAATTCTTGCACCTGCATCAATCATAATTTCCAGCAAGCCCAATTCTGCCATCATGGTCAGAACCTGCTTGGAACCCGGTGCAATTGACAGGGAAACATCTGGATTTACGGTCTTGCCCTTTAAGATATAGGCAACTTTCATCATATCCAACAGAGAAGAGTTGGTGCAAGAACCGATGCAAACTTGGTCGATTTTCAGCTTGCCGATTTCTGCAACGCTCTTTACGTTGTCCGGAGAATGCGGACATGCAGCAAGCGGCACCAATTCGCTCAGATTAATGGTAACGACTTCATCATAGACGGCATCTGGGTCAGCCTTCTGTTCTGTCCAAACTTCGCCTCTGCCCTGTGCTTCCAGGAACTGCTTGGTAACTTCATCAGACGGGAAAATAGAAGTGGTTGCACCCAGTTCTGCACCCATATTGGTGATGGTTGCACGTTCCGGAACGGAAAGGGTCTTGACGCCTTCGCCACAGTATTCAATGACTTTTCCAACGCCGCCCTTTACAGAGAGCCGCTTCAGAACTTCCAGAATGACATCCTTTGCAGCAACCCACGGGGACAGTTTCCCAGTCAATTCAACCTTTACAATCTTCGGGCAGGTAATATAATAAGTACCGCCGCCCATTGCAACTGCAACGTCCAGACCGCCTGCACCCATTGCAATCATACCGATACCGCCGCCAGTCGGGGTATGGCTGTCCGAACCAATCAAGGTTTTACCTGGCACGCCGAACCGTTCCAGATGTACCTGATGGCAAATACCATTGCCCGGACGGGAGAAATAAATGCCATGCTTCTTGGCAACGCTGCCGATAAAGCGGTGGTCGTCTGCATTTTCAAAACCACTCTGCAAAGTGTTGTGGTCGATATAGGCAACGCTGCGTTCTGTCCGTACTCTTGGAACGCCCATTGCTTCAAATTCCAAATATGCCATTGTACCGGTGGCATCCTGTGTCAGGGTCTGGTCGATACGGATTCCGATTTCGGTACCCTTTTTCATTTCGCCTTCTACCAGATGTGCCTTCAGGATTTTTTCGGTTAATGTCAAACCCATGTTCATCAAGTCCTTTCGATTCTTATGCTTGTTTCCGGTGGTCCTGCCAGATGCTCGCCGGAAAAAAGGAAACTGATTTTCCTTCCTATACGCTTATTGTACCAGATTTCGTGGTCTGTTGTCAAGAAATTCACAAAGTTTCTTGATTGCAAAAGCAATTTTTCTATTTTTTCTGATTTTTGCAAAAGCTGCATTTCTTGAGAAGTGGATTTTAAGGGAGGGATTGCAAGGGGAGATTTTACTGTTCAAATGGAATGTTCTTAGGGAAAACGGTCTTTCACATCCGGCAAAAGGGGGTTCCACCCCTGCTTTTGCCTGCCAGCGTGCTGCAATCGCCCCGTTGCCTTGTCTGAATTTGCAACTTATTTCTCATTCTTCAACTTTACTTGAATTTGAAAGTTTCAAAAAATGCGATTGCAGCAGAAAAACCATATTGCAAATTTTCGATTTGCTTCGCAAATGTGGGCTACTCGCCCACACCTCGCCAGCATTTTTGAAAAATTGCTGGATCAAAAAACTTTTTGTTGCCTGCGGCTCATCATTCAAAACCATGATTCTTTCGATTCGCTCTTAGATTTTTGTTGCAGTTTTATTTACAAGTCTAATTTGCTCCGCAAATGTGGGCTGCTCGCCCACGCCTCGGCAGCATTTTTGAAAAACTGCTGCACCGAAAAACTTTTTCGTTGCCTGCGGCTCGTTCTTTGAAACCAATTTGATTTTTTATTTCTAACAAAAACAGCAGCTGGTTTTTCCAACTGCTGTTTTTTCGATGATTTTCTTCAATTTTTGATGTTATGCATGTTTCAACAGCAACTGCCGGAGCAACATGGCATCAACAACATTCAGAACATGGTCTGCATTCAAATCTGCTCGGCTGCTCTGTTCTGCGATCAGCGTTCCCTTCCGAACCAGATACTTTTGCAGCAAAACCAAATCATTCAGATTTGCTGTTCCATCTCCATTGACATCGCCGTTTGCAGTTTCTGTTACAGTCGTAACAATTGTTGTGGTAACAACTGGTGTTGTTGTCGTAGAAGTTTCTGTTGTTGTTTTTGCTTCTGTGGTAGTTACTTTCGTTGTGGTAGTAGATTCTGCACTGCCCTTTGTATGCACAATCACCTTTTCCAGTGTCACATCACCAAAATACTTATGAACCGTCATCTTGCCATAAGCCTTGGATGGAGTAACCGTCAGCGTTTGATTTTTCAAGTCTGTACTGGTAAAGCTGGTCGCTTCATTCCAGCCATCAAATGTCACGCTACCATTATAGGATGCACCATCCGCAGCAGAGAAAATCACATCAATGGAAGTGATATTAGAATATATCTGCAAATAAATATCTGTATTAAAGTCAACATCCGTCAACGTAAATGCAGAATCACCGGATGGATTGGTTTGCGGTTCAGTGGTAGTTGTCTGTGCAGAAGTGGTTGTTTCCGCAGGTGTAGAATCGGTTGCAGTTGTTGTTCCTGTCGTCGTAGTAGTGGTTTCAGTTGTAGTTGTCGTTGTTGCTGTCGTTGCAGGTGTGGTTGTCGGAGTCACCGTGCCATGGAAATAGGTTTCGGTCAGCAGATTCGACCAATACTGCCCCATTTTTGCATAGCCTTGTTCACTTGGATGCACACCGTCTTTCAAATCGCCAGCAGAAATATCAATTGTGCTGTTAATATCAGAAAATTCGATGTGTGCTCCTTCCGCCTGCTTCTTTGCAACCAGATTCTTTACAATCGTATTGTAATCATCCACTGCAGCCTGTACAGTTGCAACAAATTTTTCTGGGTCACTTTTATAAGAAACGCCATAAGTCCATTCATATGCACCCAACCAATCATAGCGTTCTATCGCATCAATATTTGGAATGGATGCCAGATAGAGCACCTGTCCATCACCAGAAACATACGGAATTAACTTGTCCACCAGTTCTTCCAAACGGTCGCCAATTCCGGTCAATTGCGCATCCAGAACATCATTCGTTCCGATTTGTAGCATGATGACATCCGGCTGATAAGCTTCCATCATATTGCCTGAAACATCACCATTCACATAAGTAGTATCGAAAATGGTTTCCTGTAAGCCTTGCCGACTGCCAATTTTTTGAATCGCATAACCACTGTAACCGGCATGTGCTGGGTCATAGGTAATGGTTGTGCCGTTCCAATCATACGTTGCACTGTCCGTCCAATTATTATTTGGCCCTACCATATCAAAATTAGTAATGCCATTTTGCTGCAAACCATAACAAAAATACTTTCGATAGCCGTTGTCGCCATTGATATAGCCGTCTGTGATAGAATCACCCATCGCTATTATTTTCACCGGGTCACTGGCTGCTGATACTGGTTCAACTTGCACCGCCTGCAAAACCGAAGTTGCCCCCAGTAATACGGTTGCGGCAAGCAGTCCTGCCATGGTTTTCTTTGTTTTCCACATAAAAATTCCTCCTTCAAAGCTGTTTATCGACTCTGTTCTATTTTTAGTATAACCAGAATAAAGAGCCGATTCAAGCTTTTTTTGTAAAGAAGTGATTTAAAAAAAGTCGTTTTTCTCGCCAAATAACAAGAAAAACGACTTTTTTCAAATATGGTGGGCCATCGGGGACTCGAACCCAGGACCATCCGGTTATGAGCCGGGAG